>JYMV01015926.1_pt1 | contig 19742 bp, 18 predicted proteins | sample 338911 | NCBI WGS metagenome assembly JYMV01 (sample SAMN03354496, study PRJNA234377) | hydrothermal vent metagenome | biome: Deep sea; feature: Hydrothermal plumes at the Eastern Lau Spreading Center, Western Pacific Ocean; material: Seawater | place: Tonga | collected 2009 | depth 2000 m m
CAAATGTAAATGCACCCGAGGGTTCAGAAGTGAATATCGGAAGTGATGGCACTGCTATTATTACTATGCCTGCTTCAACTGACTCTTCCAGTGGCATAACAACCCAAGTGGTCAGTACAATCAGTGGGGACGGTTCCACCACCACTGAAATTACTTTTAGTGGTGGTACCGGAAGGACAACAAATGCTGATGGCAGTTCAGCAAGCAGCAAATCCACTTTAAAAACAGACTCAGGTCTGACAGTAGCTATCGATACCAGCAGCGGTGTGAGTGTCAGCATGGCAGTTACAGGTGGAACACTTACCGCCAGTCTTGCAAATGATGGAACCTCATCGACCAGTTTTGATAACGGTACCAGCAAAACCACATTCAGTTCCTCAACCGGCATGGATCTGCAGGTCAAGAGCGGGAAAGTGGTCAGTACTTCATCTTCGGAAACAGGAACTGATGGTGTGAGTCGTACAGTCATCAGTACTACCAGCAGCACTAATACTACTATTCAGGTGCAGGGTACGGGTGTTTCAGACAGTACTCTGGAGGCAGCTACCGGATCAACGATTACGCTCAGCAAAAATCGCACGATAACATCTACTTTTGCACCAAGCACCAGTATGTCCAGCAGTGTAACTGTAAACAGCGAAGGCTTGATGACTCCAACAATCACTACGGTTTCCACGGACGCGAAGCAGATTCTTCCAGAAGTTGGTGCCGGCGGAATCGTCAGTCAGGAACCAGGTAAGATGGTCGTTACTATTCCTTTGACTACTTCCGGAAGTTCGCGAAATATCTCAAATATAAGTTCTTCATTCCGGACTTCTCAACGTGGAGGTGTAACTTCGGAATTTGCGACTACCGGTCAGTGGATCGGGGTTGACACAATATCAGGTAAACCTGTTTATGTCCAGTCTGCTTCTTCGGGCGCAACTCTTGTGCTGGAAAATGCTTACGACAACACGACTTATGTAAGCTTGTCTTCCGGATCGGCGGAATATCGAATTGGCGACGCACTACAAGGTGCTTTGAGTGGCACTTTACCTGTAAGTAGCACACCTGCTTCTGTGACAATGAGCGGTTCGCGAAATCTGGTTTCACTTCCGGCTTATACCACAATTGCCCCAGCCAGTTTTGAAAGTCAATTTAGTGACTACAAAGCGGTTTGGGTACACCGAAGTGGCGCTTGGCAATTTTACACAAGCAGTGACAACAAGACTGTTTACACTGACAAAGGCTATACGGAACTAGTTTCAAGCATTGAATCCGGAGAAGGTTTTTGGGTGGAGTTGAATTCGCCGGTCAATCCCACAAATTTCGAAATCGCAAATTATGGTGGATATTCCGCATTAGCGCAATTAAGCAGCATGACTTCCGAGTGGAATTTAGTAGGCACCGTAAAAAAGATTACGGTTGAAGAAATTACACAGGCTGCAAATTTTGATCAAACTTCAGAAGATGAATCCAACACTTTGGGATTCCTCGAAAATTCCGGAGGAAACGGGCCTCCTTCCGGTATGCAAATTTCAAATTATGAATTTGAAATTGCAGCAAATGAGTTTGGACAATCTTCACGGATTGCGCTTTTGTTGGCAATACTGATTTTAGTATCAGCAAGTTTGATGTGGTATCAAAGATTTTTAATGGAAAGAAACGGATCACATTCAGCAAAATCACGTCTGCGGAGGCCTGCATTGCAAATGGCTTTTGCGGCAGGAATGATTATGCTGGCCGTGGCCTGCGCACCTCCGCAGAGTGATTCAACATCTTCTACTTTTGACTTTGCCGGTTCGTACGACCGTGTACACTCAGTTTGGAAGTGGGATGATGTGAACAGCAAGTGGCTGGCCTATTCTCCAAAAACTTCTATTGCCCAGGAATTGGTGACTCAGGGTTACAGTACATTCAGCACAGTTGAGAAAGGCCAGGGATATTGGGTGCGTCTCAGTGCCAGCGGTGTACCAACCAGTCTCTCATTTGCGGAACCTCCTGCATTTTGAGCTTTATGTTATTCAAAGCTCCGGGCTTATGCAGAATGCGGAAACGAAAATTCGCATGCTCATTTTGCCTAAATGTACTATTTTTACTGCACGTTTTCGGCACAGGTTTCCATGGAGTTTTGCTCGCGGAAGAAAAAGCGCTGCTTGAATTCACCGATAACGATCCTCGTGGAGGCTGGCTCAGTGGTGACCTGATATTTACCGTTCCTGACAGAGGGAGCTCTCCTGAAAAATCCCCACAAATCTCCAAATTTGTTTTACATTGGGGAAATAATCCTCATCAGCGTTTGGGAATGTTCCTGCCGATAGCGACCTTGCCGGCACGTGAAACCGGAATCCGGATGCGAATCCAGTTTAAATCAACTCGTGTTCCTCCCGGGGCAACTCGCTTTTTACTTTATTCCCGCAATGAAAATGAAGAAGAAAGAGAGGTGTTCAGTCTTACCCTGATTGACAAAGGAGTTCCGAATAGCAAACCACAGGATATAGATTTTGAACAAACCGGAAAGGAAGGAAACCGCGTACAAGGGGAAATCCGTGTTACCCGAGCCTGGGATGAACGGGACTTGAGTCATTATGCGGTGTACTGGGGAGAGGATCATGAAACAGTTTTAAGAACTCAGCCTCCTGTTACAGTAATTGAAAAGAAATCCTGGTTTGGCAGTTTAGCATCCCAACTCCATGCGCCGTGGAAATTAAACACTTTGAATGAAGAAATAGACATTCTCCTGCCTCCTGAGGCAACTCATCTGATTGTCTTCAGCAGGAATGCTGAAGGACAAATGAATGAAGGTGTTTCAGTAGAATTGGAGGGAGCGCAGGCAAAAGACAAAAGGCAGTCACAAAAAATGCTGCTGCATAAAAAATCTGCTCCTTCCGGAATTATTGCCGGGGAAGTGATTCTCGTCCGGAGCGAAAATGAGACGGACTCCAGACACTATTTGTTTTTTTGGGGAAAAGATAAAAAAACTCGTTTGGAAGATTTACCTCCTCTGACACAGTTTGAAGTAAAAAAAATTCAGGATGGACTGACTGTAAAGGAAATACAAGTTTCTACTCTGACTATGATGGATCAAAAACTGCAGGTATCACCTGTGGAGGATGCGGGTCGTGAGTTAAAATATGAGTTTCCGCCAAACACTTTTATCCCTGAAGGCGCAACTTACATTTTAGCTTTTACTCAACAAAAATTCTGGTTCCAGGATGATGCCGAACGCAGACTGAAAGGGCCGGTAGCGAGTGTTTCAATAGAAGATCCGGAAGGGAAAAAGCAGAAAGTAAAAACAATTAATAATATAAAAGCGGGCCTACAAAACTTTTCAATAGCACAATTTAACAAGAAGGGTGTAAAAACAGAAGGAGGAAAAGAAAATCTTAAAAGTCTGATTCAAGAGAAGGAAACAAGGAAGGAAAAAATCAGGAAGGCTCCGGAATGGCGGATTTCTGAATATCGTGGTTTAGGACTAGGACTCTCTTTTTCCGGATTGAATGGAATTGTCACTTTTTATGATTACAATCTGGACGACAATCAGCAACTGCACTATTCACTGGAACTTACAGGTCCACAAGTTGGCAGCACATTCCAGGCTCTGCGGTTGACCGAAGAGAGTACAGATATGCAGAGCATCACAAAAAGTGGATCCGGAAACTCTTTGGAAATCAACCGGACATTGTTTTCCGCAACTTATCGCTGGTTTGTTGATGACTCCACTATCTGGGGGATTACAGAAGGTTTTTTTTATGGTGCAGGCGGCGGACTTGGTTACGCTACCTTGAAATATCAGGGTAGAGATACAAGCGCCTCCGCCAGTATTTCCGACGATACAGAGACTTTTAACTCAACCGCTACAGTCTATTCGCATTCTACAAAAGCAATTGGACTTTTTGCAGTACTTGATGCAGGTTGGCAGGGACTGGAAAACTATTTTTTTCAAATTGCGATTCAGCCGTCGATTTATTTTTATTACAAAGACGGTTTTGTCGAAACAAGCATACCCGTCAATCCGAATCAGCGTTCGACAGTTATAGATCGTTGGTCGAGAGCAAAAAATCTGACTCGGTTAATGTTGGGGTTTGGTATATTTTTTTAATAAAACAATGATCTATTTCTCTGCCCACAAAAGGAAAATATTGCTGCTGCCGGCAGTAATTATTTCAACAGTTTTTCCGCTTTCGATTACTGCAGAAGAAAAGCCGCTGAATATTCAAACGACTGCGGTGCGCTATGTTTTTACTCAAAGTGTTGAGCGGCAACTGTATCCATGGTTACAGGAAGAAGTGGTAAATATCTGGTTTGAAAGTAAAATTCCGAAATCATGTCACATCTGTGACAATGTCTATCGTTATCCCACAGACAATGGTTCTGTAGTCACACGCGGTGTTCAGAATATGATTAATCGAAAAAGGCTGGCTGCAATTTTGGAAGTGAAGGAATTTTTGACAGTGCTTGTCAGGCAGTCAGGTGAGGTTCTCAGTGTTGAAGCATCGCTTCATAATCTAATAAAGGAAGAGCCGCTCTGGGCCAAAGTCTTTGAATGGTCGAAACCTTGGAACCTGTGGTGAGAAAATCTAAGGAAGGTAGACGGAAACCGAGTAATTATTGAGACACTGCCAAGCCAAACAACAATTCACCTTAAACCAAAGTCACAAAATTAAGTCGAAAAGCAAAACCTTTTTACAAAGATCAGAGAACGGTTTTAACTTGCAGAAGAAAGAATTTGCACTCTTTCCTTTGAAGGATACAAGCCAGGATTTGGTATTTGACGCACGTTAATATAACGGCGGGTTCCTGTCAATGAAAAGCTCTGAATTTCGTAGCAACGGTTGTTGTAGTCAAAGAATACTTTTTCTCTGATAGACTTCAATTTTTTTTCCCTCAGCTCTAACTCCAATCCATGGTGCTGGCCGAATAATCCAAAAATTCGTACCGGCATACTTACCCTGTTTAAATTATTATTCATACTATCAGTATTAAATCTTCACACACTTCCCTGATAAAGTTCAGATAGTCCACGTCTGAATCTCTTTTGTCCGGAAGGCATCCTGTAGCCAGCGAGTATAGTTTTCGCTTTCCTGCAATACAAGAACTGTGCAACAAGACTTCCTGAAAGAGCAAGTTACTGCTAATTATTATTAATGTCAAGTAAAAAATGAATATTTTTAAAATTATTTTTTATTGGCTTTGTATTTCCATCTCAGGAAATTATTTTGGTATTTAAATATTTTGTTGTTGGACAAATAATTTCTTGCTTAAAATTAATGATAATCGATGTCAGTATTAAATGATTAAACTTTTCTGAACCTCATATATATTTAGTCAAAAACAAGAGGATTGCAAGCTGAGCTTGTTTGGTTTACCATTAAAGATATTATCAACTTCAGATTCTCTCAGCAGATGAAAAAAAATTCCCGGCTTTTAACCAATTTTGCAACACTGCTCATTATTTGTATGGGATCGCTTTTGTTATACGTCTGGATACATTTTGATGAATTGCGTTCTGAACAGGCCTATCGCCAAATGTGGTATTTGAACCATAAATTTGAAAACAAGTGACCAAATTAAAACATTATTTTAAAGAAAATTATGGAAGTTATGCTTACAAAAACTGTCACTAAACGACTAAAAACTCCTCCGGCAAGTATGTCAGGTGTTGTTTTTGGTACGGTATTTTCCGATCACATGTTCTGTATGGATTGGGAAGATGGTAAAGGCTGGCATAATGCAGAAATAAAACCTTATGCTCCACTTATTCTGGAACCGTCATCAATGGTTTTGCATTATGCGCAAATGGCATTTGAAGGTTTAAAAGCGTACCGGACTGATTCCGGGGAGCACGTACTTTTTCGTCCGCGGGAAAACTTTAAACGCATGAACCGCACGGCTCAACGCATGTGCCTTCCGGAACTAGATGTAGAAGAAGTGCTGTCTGCCTTAAAGCAGCTTCTGCGTTTAGACTCAGGATGGGTTCCTCACGAATCCGGAACCTCCCTTTATATTCGTCCTACGTTGGTGGCGACTGAAGAGGCAATTGGTTTGAAAGTATCTTCAAAATATTTATTTTTTATTATTCTGAGTCCGGTTGGGCCATATTTCTCTCAGGGATTTAATCCGGTAAAAATAATGGTTTCAGATAAATATGTACGTGCAGTTCCCGGCGGTGTTGGATTTGCTAAAACCGGAGGCAATTATGCAGCCAGTAATTTGGCAGAAAAAGAGGCCAAAGAGTTGGGTTACACACAAGTGCTCTGGTTGGATGCAGTTGAAAGGCGTTATATTGAAGAAGTCGGTGCAATGAATATTATTTTCGTTATCAACGATGAAATTGTAACGCCACAGTTGACGGGCTCGATTCTGCCGGGAATAACCCGCATGTCAGTTTTAGAACTTGGAAAACATTGGGGTTTAAAAGTTACAGAAAGACGGATTTCCATAGACGAAGTTTTGAATGGTCTTAAAGATGGTTCGGTGACAGAAGTTTTTGGTGCAGGCACCGCAGCGGTAATTTCACCTGTCGGGGTTTTGAGTTACAAAGAAGAGGAATATCAGGTTGGCAATGGAGAAACCGGTCCGTTTGCTAACCGTTTTTACGAGCATCTGACCGGAATCCAATATGGCAAGGAAGCTGACCCCTTTGGCTGGGTTGAATCCATTTAAGAAACTGTAACCGTTATTGAATCTGATGATTTGAAATTCGAGATTGTATTACTAACCACGGCGATTTTTGCGACAGCGGCTCTACATATCCATGCAGAATACAAGGAGGAAAAAAGACTCATTTACTTTTTAAAGCCTCTGGCGATGCTGCTGATTTTCGTCATGGGCTTGAATGTTCTTCCTGAAGAGTTTGGATGGTACCATATCGCTTTGTTGATTGGACTTCTATTTTCAATTGGCGGTGATGTTGCCCTGATGTGGCCATCTGATAAATTTCTTTTGGGACTGGTTAGTTTCCTGACAGGACATGTTTTCTATATTTCGGGATTTATTTCCGGAATTGTGTTTGACATTAGCTGGTATGTCTGGTTTCCGTTGTTATTTCTTGGAAGTGGGATGTTTTTTGGCCTGCGTACCGGAATGGGTAAAATGCAGGTACCTGTACTGGTTTACATACTGGTAATCCTGGTTATGAGCGGGATGGCGTGGGAGCGTCATTTGCAGTTTGATATTCCGCAAACATTATTTGCCGCCTGCGGTGCCAGTTTATTCTTATTGTCTGACGCGCTGCTGGCCTGGAATCGTTTCCGGGTTGAATTTAAATCCGCGCAATTATTAGTTTTAGGTACTTACTACGCAGCCCAGTGGGCACTTGTACTGTCATTGAGCCAGCCGACATTATTCCAATTAAGATGATCACTTTCAACTATGCAGAATCTGTTAAGAAATTATATTGTTCTCCTGAAAAACCTGCGTGAGAAAACTCCCCTTTTATTTGTCATGCACGTTTTTTTCGTGGGTGCGGCTGTGCTGACATTGTTGCTGGTTTTGCTGTCAAGCGGTTTAAGGTTACTAGGCTGAAGCTTTCATTTTTGCGCTTCTTTTCGCACCCATGATTCTGTTTCCGATTTCAGGAAACTCTCAAAACGAGGTGCATCCAGGGTTCGCATTACACGGGCCGCTGAAATTCGAACCTGCGCATTGCGGTGTTTCAGCAAACGGGCAGCCAGCCGTTTTACTCTCTGTGGTTCAGTTTTGGTAAAACCGCGTTTCAAGGATTCAAATCCTCGGCGTGCCAGTGCAGCAAATGATTTGTCTGCAGTACGTTCCAAAAATACTGCGGTCTTTTCTGTCGGGAACAGCGACAATGCCTCCAGCGCTCTAAAACGTAAATAGTTGATCAATGCCGTGTCTCCGGCAATTTCGATCAGTATACTGTCAGTTCCCTCCTCCAAAGACTTAAATTGTTTGACATCAAGCTTCCAGTGACGCCCTTCAAGCATTTCTATAACCTGTGTCTTTTCCGGAGCGGCAACTGCGATTCCTGCAAAGTTCCAGAAAATAATACAAACGATTAAAAGATACTTCATGATCCTCCTTTTCTTACAGTGTTGTGTTGCATAATGGGTAAAAATTTACTTTGCAATTGGTGAATACTTTAAAACCTGCTGCTGAAGACCGGATAATGTTTCCTGTTTTTTTCCTGCAGATCGTGATGAAGAGGACCATGCCGTCCAGAACATCACATTTTCAGCGCCGTAGCCTTCGCATTCCTCCGCAGACATTTTACCGTTACTGTCATTATCACGGCTACTTTTGGGACATTCCGCAGTGTCGGATATAATATCAAACTCTGTTCCGCCTTGTTCGGTTGTATGAAACAACCCAAGCTGGTGACCCATTTCGTGAGCGGCGGTTTCTCCGAGGAGCTGCGAATCCAGTGTGGTTCCGGAAGCATGAGCACTGAGACTGTTCAGCACTCCGTTCCAGGAATTTGCAATTCCCATTGAACCCGGAATTCCTGCGGCATTTCCCAAAATTTCTGACCAGCTTCCGGTATAATCCTCAATAAAAAACAAATTAACTGCTGCGGTGCCTCCCTGTGAAACAAGAGCGGAAGTTGTTGAATCGGTGAATGTTCCCGAAACTGCAGCATATTGAGAGTCGCTGATTGTGATTGTGCTGTTGATGGTTAACGTGATTCCATTTGTAGAATAGATACTTGACATCACACTCAATGCAGCGGAAAGATCACCAGCCGCCCAGGTTGTTCCTGTGATGTAGGGCTGCACGACTATGGTTGTAGAAGAAGGGATAGAACCGCTGCGCAAAGCCAATTTCACGCTGTCGTTATTGTAGGCTTTGTACGTCCATGTTCCTGCTTTGGCACTGAAGCTCGGAGACTGCGGTACCAGAACATTGGCATATCCGGCGCTGCCAAGGCTGCCGCTCGCGGCGCCATACAAATTCGGTGTTGAAGAAGCACTTAAAATGTCTGTTTCGTCTGGATCGGATAATGAATAAAATGCTGTCGAAGCATTGTTATCCTTGAAACTGGATAATATAAAAGAAATCCCATTCGCAGGGACATCAAAAGATCCAGCATAATATCCGTCACCACCGACTGTTTGAGTGATTTCTGAAACAGCAAAATTAGAAGTTGTGCTTTCAGCAGAGCTTGTCTCTGAAGAACTGCTCTCTTTTTTTGAACAACCGCTTGCTACGAGCAGAAACGCTATAAAAAATATTATGGCAGAGTGGCTGAGGTTCCTATTTATTCTCATGAATTTGTATTGTTACTTTTTTTCAATTTTAGTTTGCCTGATTCGTCCAATCGGACTGACCACGACTTTTGTGCTGTAGTACTCGGTTTCCAAAGTTATAGTTCCGCCTGCGGCAAAACCGAAAGCACTGAAAGAAGGCCAGCGTGTTGCGCTGACAGAGATATTTTCAGGTACTTTTTCCTGCAAAACAGATTCAAAGCTGCCATTTATTTTTCGCTGCAGCAATAGATTTCCGGATTCGCTTTTCAAACGGTGAGATCTCCGCTGAGTAAGCGCCAGCCATTGTGCCTGCCGCAACGTATCTTTAAATTGATCGACAGTGTTTACAAACTCAGAGCGGTTTAGCAGCGGAAACAGGGTAACAGAAAGCAAACCTGTGAGAATTCCCATGATGGTGATGGAGATTAAAATTTCGTATAAAGTAAATCCACCAGATTTTGACTCAGTACGCATGTTGATCTATAAATCCTCTGAACAGAGTCAGGAATAATATTTTAAGATCAAACCAGAGAGACCAGCGCTCGATGTAATACAAATCACATTCGATACGTTTATCCAGTGATGTATTGCCGCGCCAGCCGTTGATTTGCGCCCAGCCTGTGATTCCAGCTTTGACCTTGTGCCGAAGCATGTAATGTGGAATTTGGCTTTTAAATTGTTCAATAAATACAGGACGCTCGGGCCTGGGTCCGACCAGGCTCATTTCTCCTTTGAAGACGTTGAAAAGCTGCGGTAATTCATCCAAACTGTAGTTTCGAAGAAAGATACCAAATTTTGTACGGCGTTCGTCGTTTTCGCTGGCCCAGACTGCTCCGGTTTGCGATTCCGCGTCTGCATGCATGGATCTAAATTTTAATGCTTTAAAAGTCCGGCCATCAAGCCCCATACGCTCCTGACCATAAAGTGCAGGTCCGGATGAGGTGAGTTTGATCAATATTGCAATCATCAGCATCACCGGAGAAAAAAGAACAATCGCGAAAAAAGAACCGGAAATATCCAGGATACGCTTAAGAATTTGATTCCAGCCTGTCATTGGACTTTGCACGATGGTTACAATCGGTATGTCATCAAAGGATTCCACTTCTGTGTGCAGTGTTCGGAAAGTTCCCAAGTCTGGAATAATACGTACATCAACCCATTGTTCAGCCAGCAGTTCTTTCAGTTCCGTAAGCAAGTGTTGTTCATCCGGAGAGAGCGCAATAAAAACTTGATCAATTTGTTGTGCCTTAATAATCTGGTTCAGCTGCTCAATTCCACCCAGTCTTGGTATATTTTCTGGAATTATTAAGTTCCGGTTGTTTTTTGTTTCTATCACACCTTTCAGGACAATACCCAGTGATTTTAGGCGTTGAAGGCGTTCAATAAACTTGTTTGCGGAAGCTCCGTTTCCAATCAGTAAAACATGTTCAACATGCGCTCCTCTTGCATGCAGCCAGTGTAAAGAACCTCTTGTTATGAGTCGTGAAATAAATAGTAGAACCAAGAAACATACGAGAAAATAGAGTGTGTGAACACGAGAAAAAGAAAATTCACGATAGAAAAAAGCGGCCACCAAAGTCAGCAACAATAATATGAATGTTCCACGCAAAAGATGGTAGAATTCCTGCGGAGGATGGACAACTTTATACAGACGATAAACACCGCTGAACGAAAAAACGAAACCTGTTAAAATAGCTACAAAAACGGCTACTTTCAAGTATTCAGCATGTGCCGGTATCATCGAAGCGTGTGGCAGGTCAATCCACAGGAATCGGAGCTGATAGGCGAGTTCCCAGGCAGCAAACGCTAACGAAATATCAATCATTCGCAAGACTGAAGCAAAAACCTGAGTGTGTCTTTTCAACATGTTCTACCCCAAAACGAAGTTTCTGAGGTAGAGTATGATTGTGCTTTAAAGTTTTTTGTAATCAAAATTATTAAAAATTTATGCAAGATTTTCATCCAAGTCATATTCGACTTTTGGTTTTTGATCTGGACAGCCTGACTGTTAATTTTGATCAGGACGCATGGAATAGTTTCCGGCAGTTTTTACGTGTTCTTGATGACCGTGATTTTGAGACTGTCCTTATTTCAGAGTCTATCCAAACCTCAGAATGGAGCCCATACGCAAATCTGACAGTGTTGCTAAGCAGCGGCGAAGAAGCGTTTAAAAACAATTCATCGCTGACAGGTGCAGACGTTTTTTGGTTTTCCGAAAAGCAGGAACTACAAAAAAATTTATCAAAATCCACCAGAAACTTTGCCGGAAGCAACGGACAAACTACGAAATACGGAGGCCTGCAATATCAACATTTGTATGATATGCTGCAAATATTTCATCCAAGTAAAATAACTGCTGCAGATTTGTCAGCAACTTTACTTAAAATAAAGCAGGACTCAGAGCAAGTTCCATTGATGCTTGGCATAGGAGGACCTGACGAATGTGGTCACTCTTTTTTTGTCGGCGAACTAATCGATGCATTTGAAGATCAGGAAATGCTTGTCACAAGTCTGGATCTTTCTCAAGTATTAGGAACAGAATTTCAAAAAAAAGACCAATCCGGAGCAATGAGTCCTTCTTCTCTCTGGCACTCCAATGAAATCCGGGACTGGGTTATTAAAGATGTTTTGCGTCCCTATAGTAATGGTCAACAAGTTTATATCGAAAATCCACCTGAAATTATTCAAGAATATGAAATCAGCACGTTCCCGCTTTTTCTTGCACCGGAAATGATTTTACTGGTTTGGGGAACAACGCTGTTTCTTCCGGAGTTTGAAAATTTAATTGATTTACGTATTTTACTCGAACTCTCTACAAAAACAGCGGCAGCCCGTATGTTTGCCCTTGATGACCGCGAAAATTTTGATCAGTCATTCATAAATACTTATTTACAGAAAGAGGGTAAATATTATGCGGACTATTTGGTAAAATATGATGTGCAAAACAAAATTGATTACAGAATAAATTTCGAAAATTTTAATGCCTTCCGCATTCAAGAAAAAAATTAAGCTTCCTCAAAACGCCCTAAATCCTCTTTAACTCTGCGCTCTTCTTCAGGTGTCAGTCGTGCCAGTTCCTCATGTTGTGGATTGACTGCCAAGCGTTTAGTACGAAAGAGAACCATTAAAAGCCCTATGAAAATACCGGCACCAGGAAGAATCCAGAGTACCAAATTGAAGCCTTTTTTTGTCGGCGTACGCAAAATCCATTCTCCATAACGCTTCACAAAATAATCAATTATTTCCTGATTAGATTTACCACTTTTCATCAGTTCACGGATTTTATCTTTGATACTGTTTGAAAATCCTGCTTCCGAATCTTTGACAGACAATCCCTGACAAGTTGGGCAGCGCAATTCGTCAGCGAGTTTTCTGAAGCGTGCTGAAAATTCTGTGTCTTCTATCGCGAAAGGAACGCTATTTGCTCCAATTAAAATTATTAAAGTCAGTAAGACAGTAACGTATCTGAAAGAAAATAAAAAAGGTGGTTTGTCTGTAATCAACTTTTGCATGGCTGAAATTGGGTAAATGACGTAAGAAGAAGGCGTGAGTCTAAATTCCTCAGTTAATACAGTCTAGCTTCCTCTCAATAATGATGCAACGTAAAACAGGACATGAATGTTTAATATTTTGGAATCATACTTGATTAATGTCTGTTAAATTTGAATTAGTTTGAAATGGAAAAAAATATTAGTGTCTTGTGAATCTCTAATTAAAATTGTCTAATGCTTTGCGTGATGCTTTTTGATTATAATTTAGATGCGGACACAGTTTTTATTAATTTTGAGACCGGAGTGAAATTTGTTTGGAAATAACAAGAAAGCCCCTTTCAGCGGGACTGCTCCTACTTATGTGGGAAAAGGCATGCGGATCGAGGGTAAAATCTGGGGCATGTGTCCCATATGGATTGACGGTGAAGTGCAGGGGACGATTGACATTGCCAGCGAAGTTATTATTGGTGAACCGGCAAAAGTAGATGCTACAATTCGAGCATCTTCAATAAAGATAAATGGTTTTGTCGAAGGAGAATTATTTGCTTCCACGAAGATTGAAATTATGTCAAAAGGACGTGTTCACGGAAACGTCACTAATCTTGCGGGATGTTTGATCATACACGATGGCGGAATTGTAGAGGGACAGTGTTCAATTGCGACTGAAGAAAAAATGAAAAACCTGTTGCCCCAGCAGTTTCCCAAATTGCTGCCTGATAAAACCGCCGCTCCGGTTAAGGAAATTCAAGCTCCTGAAAATAAAGTAGATTCTTCTTCTGAACCTGTTAAAGATTCCACTCAAAAAAAATAATTTAAGATAGCTCGATATCAGTGTGAGTTGTCTTTAAACTGCAACTGAATTTTTGTTGAGCCGTCACGGTTGTTGGCGATTACTCCGGTTGGCCGAAATGCAGGAAGAATCTTTCTGACGCTTTCAGTTGTCTGAATGGGCTTTGCAGGAATAATTAGCGAAAATGCTTTGCGTGCTACTTCAAAATGTGCTCCTTGCACTGAATCCTGTATTGCCCCTACATTCAGGGTCAGGTTTGCCCAATTTCCTTGAATCTCGACCTGTTTCCCTGTTTTCAGGAGTGTCTCATTTTCAGTTATTTTCTTATCAGCCGCCAGCCACTGTTTGAACTGTTTGAATCGTTCAGTTGTGGTTAAGGCTGGATCCCGTTTCAGGTAAACTTTCAGTACAGGCGTCCTTGTCAACTTTCCCGGATGCATTGTCAGTGAATTTAAAATTTCATCGTGGAATGCAATTCGGCAGCGAAATTTACCATTCACATGAGAGTTTTGTTCATCAATATAAAAAGTAGTTTCAGCATTAGCTTGAGTGCTGTTAATCACAAAATCATTCCAAAAATATTTTGTTTCCAATTCAGATGCAATAAACTGAACCTTCATTACATCAACCGGAAGAGTATGTCCGGATTTAAATACCTGCAGAATCGGTCTTAGATTTAAGGATGACTGACTGATGGAGGTCGCAAGGTTCTGCAGGTCTAGAGGCCAAAAACCTATTTCCAGTGTGCTTCTGCATTCTTGACTGGACTGCATCAGTGTGTTAAATCCTCGTCTAATAGAATTTGGAGTGCCGATCAATATAATCTTTTTCCAGCCTGACCAAATTTCGCGCTCCACAAGTTTTTCCAGAGGGGTATCTCCAGTAGTAATAAAAAAATCTGCAGGCACCAACTGCTCCATGATACTCAGTCCATGACGTTTCCAGAACAAAGAAATGCCAGGATGAGAATAGCTGTCCAGAATCAGATGCATTGGATGTTTCATAACACAAAAAAGTTCGTGATTAATATATTTTAAGAATGGCGCGCAACTCTCGATAGTTTCAAATCCTGCAGTGCCTGTTGTGTTTTAGTAATGAGGTCCTCCTTGGTAGCGTCATTCTTCAAAATGAGGTCCGCATAAGCCAGGCGATCCTCAGGTGCAAGTTGTGCTTCCAACCGCGCATTTGCTTCTATGTAGCTTAGCCCATCACGCGCTTGTAATCTCTGTATTGCGATTGCAGGGTCAAGGGTCACTACCCAAATATGTTGGCAAACCTTATGCCAATTTGCTTCAATCAACAAGGCTGCTTCCAAAAATACAATATTGTCAACACTGTCTGCGACTAATTTTTCGTATTCTGTTTGAATCATTTCAGCAATAATTGGATGAGAAATTTTATTCAGTTCCTTTAGTTTTTGAAGATCTCCAAAAACTAATTTTCCAAGGGCAGGACGATTTACAGTACCATCAGGATTTATAATTTCTATGCCAAATGTTTCTACAATTTGTTGGTAACCATAACTTCCAGGCTCAAGCACTCTGTGCCCCAGCTTGTCTGCGTCTATAACGGAATAACCATTTTCGCGTAGATACTGAATTACAGTGCTTTTCCCGGTTGCAATTCCGCCTGTCAGGCCAACCAGCACGGATTCATTAGCGGTATAATTCATGTTACTTTGTTAAAGTATTATGAAAATTAGTTTGATAAATCTGAATTGTCTGATGTATGCTTTCTGCTTGTCAGCATAAAGCGAACCCGGAATTAGATCAAGACACGAATGTTCGACAAAATAAAAAAAGTATTGACAGTTTGGGTCTATTATGTGAGATTCTGTTTAGAGAAACAAAGTCAGAAAGATTGACTGAAGTAAATTTCAGCTAATCTTCAGTCAATGTTGATTAACAATTTTCAATCCAGGAGGATATATGGACACTGCAGATAAATCTACTTCTCGCGTTGATTCGGCAGGTGATGTTCTATCAGGAAAACTGAAAGATCTTCTGGCCCAAAAGGAGAAGGGGGTGATTCAGGTTGACAGTGACTGCATTGTTGCTGCGGCAGCCAGAAAAATGCGTGACAATAAAGTGGGTGCTTTGATGGTTCTGGAAAACGACACCCTGGTCGGTATTTTTACGGAACGGGACTTGATGAGCCGTGTTGTCGCCGAAGGGCTTGATCCTGAAAAAGTGAAAGTTTCAGAAACCATGACCTCGTCTATTGCTACGGTGCCGCCAGAAACACCTATCCGCGAAGCGGCTAATTTAATGTCACAAAATCGTATCCGGCATCTTCCTGTGCTTCAAGATGGGAAGTTGTCTGGAGTTGTTTCAGCTGGTGATATATTTGCGTGGAAACTGCGTGAACAGGAATTTACTTTGCATCAGTTAGAGGATTATTTTTTCAAAACTTGACTTCTCTCATTTCCTCCCTGACGTGTAAGGGAACAAGACCGATCTACTGCGCTGTCCTCATGTTAACATGATTGCATCACTTTTCAAATCGTTTTGGATAAATGGTTTGTGATCCCCCCTGATTGTGATTCTCCAGTTTTCAATATTTAATTTTTCATTTTCGTTAATATTAGTTGGTTTAATTATTAATAGCTTTACTAGCCGACAAATGCGTAGTATGTTTGGGATAAACTCCCTGTTTACAATGAGTTTCCCATGCTGAAAAGTTTACTGATCTCAATTGTAATCCTGCTTGTGTTGTGTCTTGGAGTGCCTTCATCCAGCGTCTCTTCAACAGCAATCCTGCTTGAAGTCAAGGGCCCGATTGGGCCTGCCACAGTGGATTATGTGGAACGCGGGCTAAAACAAGCGTCCCTGGAGCAAACACCATTGCTGATTTTGCAGTTGAATACTCCAGGTGGTTTGGATGTATCGATGCGGGAAATAATTCAGCTGCTGATAACTTCTCCCGTTCCGGTGGTTACATACGTCGCACCAAGCGGAGCGCGGGCAGCCAGTGCCGGCACCTACATTCTGTATTCAAGCCACGTTGCAGCCATGGCTCCCGGAACCAATTTGGGCGCCGCCACTCCGGTTCAATTGGGAGCTTCACCGGTTCCGGAAGTTCCGGATTCATCCGCAGACAACTCATCCTCATCCGGAAGCTCTGCGATGGAGCGCAAAATCATCAATGATGCCGAAGCCTATCTCCGCAGTTTGGCTCAGTTGCGTGGACGTAATGTAGAGTGGACTGTGCAGGCTGTCCGCGAAGGAGCCAGTCTTTCCGCAGAAGATGCACTACAGAAAAACGTGATCGATTTGATTGCCGCTCACGTTCCGGATTTGCTCGCTCAGCTGGATGGACGCGAAATTCAGCTTATTCATGAAAAGCAGGTTCTGCATACCGCCGGGCTCACCGTAAAACGGATCGAGCCTGATTGGCGAAATGAATTGCTTTCCCTGATCACAAATCCTAATGTGGCATACGTTTTAATGCTGATCGGCATTTACGGTCTCATCTTTGAGTTTGCCACTCCCGGTACTTTGCTCCCCGGAATTGTGGGTGTGGTTTCACTGGTGCTTTCCCTTTACGCATTCCAGGTTCTGCCCATCAGTTATGCCGGATTAGCTTTGATGTTGCTAGGTTTAGCACTGATGATTGCAGAAGCGTTTGCACCCAGTTTTGGGATCCTTGGGATAGGCGGGGGTCTGGCATTTATAGTCGGTTCTATTTTTTTGATGGACACAAATGCACCGGGCTATGGACTTTCTCCTGTTTTGGTGGGAGTATTAGGTATAGCGAATTTAGCTTTTTTTGCTTTTGTGCTGGGAGCCGTCATTCAAGCCCGGAAGCGTCCTGTGGTCAGTGGAACGCAGACCATGGTAGGTTCAAAGGCAGTTGCGCTGAAAGCATTTGATGTTGAAGGACAGGTTCGGACTCAAGGCGAAATCTGGCAGGCGCGTTCTCTTGTTCCGGTTGAAGCGGATCAGGTGTTGAAAATCACCGGCATCGACGGTTTGGTGCTTCTTGTTAAACCACTCAATTCCAAGGAGGAAATATGATTTTAGATGCATTTGCATTCATTGTCCCATTAGTTGTATTGATCATTGTTTTGGTCAGCATGTTAAAAATTCTGCGCGAATACGAGCGTGGTGTAGTCTTTATGCTGGGCCGCTTTTGGTCAGTCAAGGGACCGGGGCTGATAATAATCATTCCGATTTTGCAGGAAATGGTTAGAGTCGATCTTCGGACCAAGGTGCTCGATGTGCCTACACAGGATGTGATTTCGCGTGACAACGTTTCCGTCAAAGTCAATGCAGTCGTTTACATGAAGGTTGTGGATCCGGAGAAAGCCATCATTCAGGTAGAAAATTATTATGAAGCCACCAGTCAGCTTGCACAAACTACTTTACGCTCCGTCCTGGGACAGCACGAATTGGACGAAATGCTGGCGGATCGCGAAAAACTCAGCACAAATATACAGGATATTCTCGATCAGCAAACCGACGGCTGGGGCATCAAAGTCAGCAATGTTGAAATGAAACAGATTGATCTGGACGACAGCATGGTGCGGGCTATCGCCCGTCAAGCTGAAGCAGAGCGCGAACGCCGCGCTAAAGTCATTCATGCTGAAGGCGAACTGCAGGCCTCGTCTAAACTGCTCGAATCGGCGCAGACTCTGGCTAAACAACCGGAGTCCTTGCAGTTGCGCTATCTGCAAACCCTTACCGAAATTGCGTCCGATAAAACTCACACCATCGTTTTTCCTCTGCCGATGGATATGCTGAAACCGTTGCTGGGGAAATTAGGGAACTCTGAAAAAGAACAGGAGTAATCTCTGTCAACACTATTTCAGTTCCTACACCCAAGTCGGTTTTCATCAGCAGTGCCCATATAGGGTTGACAGCATCAGAGTTCTTATTACAGTCCCCTTCTGCATTGTTATATCAATGGTTGATGGGTTGTGTGATTCCCATACTTCCAGGTTTGTACACTTTCGGTATTCGGATATACCTTTGTTGCAGCAGTTTCAGACTTGCTTAGCTTGAGGTGGCGAGTAGTGTGACGGAGTTGGTTTCCCTGACTGGTAGCGGGCAAGGGCTTCTTTCGGGGTTTCCAATTTTTCTTTTGCGGAGAGTGCCTGTTTGCGGTCTACCGGAAAGGGATCTAGGTGATCCGGAGGGGGCATCTGGTCTGCGTGGCAGTAAGCGATGGACTGCTTGTCCGGATCCAATTTCTTGTCCAAGTTCAACTCACGGCGATTGGTACCTTTCGGCTTCACGGACTTGCCGTCCACCCATTCGAGATCATACCACCACTTTTTGACGGGATTGATGCGTCCGTTGCCAACCTTGTCGTCGAGCTTGGCGATCCACTTGCGGGTGAAGGGCAGATGAATGGCCATCTTCAGGAAGAGGTCGTGTACGAGCAGCCCCTCGTGGTTGTACGGACAGGTTTTCATGCAGCGTCCGCAAGCAGAACCTTTGGTGTTAGTGACACGGTAGCGGACGCAGCGTTCCGCATCCGGCTTCCACATTTCGTAGCCGTTGAACATCACGGTGTTACCCCAACTTATCGCATTACACGGGCACTCCCTCGCGCACTTGAGGCACTTTTGGCACATGTCCTGGAGTCCGAAATCAATCGGCTGGTCGTGGGTGAGCGGCATGTCGGTGGTGACAACGACAGACTTGAAGCGCAGACCGACAAAAGGGTTGAGAACGAGCTCGCCGATGCGGCTCAGTTCGCCAAGTCCGGCGTAGAGGATGAGCGGGATGTGCAGGACTTCACTGTCAAGGTTGGAATGCACTCGGGCTGAGTAGCCCAGCCGGCGGATGAACTCGGCCATTTGCCCGCCGATGGTCGCGCCCCGCAGGTAGCCGCGCATCGACTGCGCCCCGCTGATCCAGTCGTCGCCGCTTGCACCCTCCATCGTTTCGTAACCCTGGTCGATGAGCATTACGATAGCGTGACGGTGGCGGATTTTGATGGGCTTGCCGTCATCGTCGTGCTAGAACCACGCAAAACGTTTGGCTTCGCAGATGCCGATAAGGTCAACGATGAGGAAGTAGGAAAGTGACTTGATCGCCTTGGTATTCTCACTGGAATCGTCCGTATTCGGAGCTTTTTTCGCAGCGACTGCGCCATCCTGATGCGGCACCAAGCCCCTGATCATCGGTACCATGCCCATTGTGAATGGATGCTTGATTGCAAAGCGGTTGCGTTCCACCTGTGTCTTTGCACCGAGGTCTCCCTTTCGTGCCCGTTCGAAAAATGCCGCTCGCTTTGGTACGCGCGGCACTTCATCCTCCAGCACCA
>JYMV01008780.1_pt1 | contig 19733 bp, 16 predicted proteins | sample 338911 | NCBI WGS metagenome assembly JYMV01 (sample SAMN03354496, study PRJNA234377) | hydrothermal vent metagenome | biome: Deep sea; feature: Hydrothermal plumes at the Eastern Lau Spreading Center, Western Pacific Ocean; material: Seawater | place: Tonga | collected 2009 | depth 2000 m m
AGAGTTTATCCGAGATGGATAAAACCGAAAAAAAGCAGGTATCCGCATAAAAAGAAAAATGCCAGTCAGCTTAACTGACTGGCATTAGGGGCCTCTGGCCCCTTTTTTGACTGGAGGAAAAATTGATGAAATCACTGAAAACAGGATTAAAAATAACCTTTCTGAGCATTATTCTCAGTGCACTATCCGCCTGTGCCACTATTGAAGGCATTGGTAAAGACGTAGAAAAAGCCGGTGAAGCTGTGCAAGATGCTGCTAATGACTGATTCAGGTGACACCAAATACTAAGGCCCGCTTTGTTCACTCATAAATGACAGCGGGCCTTATAATTCCTACAACAAACTTCCTGTAATAATTTCACGCCCATTGTTAATTCTGCTGTTCACGACAACCTACGCTTAAACCGAACTCATTTTATCTATATAAATCAGCACCTTACAAATCACACAAGTCTGGCACGAAAATTCTATCAGTTTTACAGAATCGTCATCAACGAGGAGGGGAAATGGCAAATAACAAACCGTTAATCATTGTCACAGGACCGGATGAAGGCGGGCTGGTTGCCTGGTGGTTTACCGCTTTGGGGGTAATTCTGGCAGGTGGCAAACCGATGCGCATGACACCGTCTCGCTATAACGGGCAGCTGCATTGTGATGGCTTCATCATTGGTGGTGGTTCAGATATTCATCCGGATAATCGAGCCAGCGCCCCTTTACCTAAAATAGAACGCAGCCTGACAACCCGCATCAAAGAAGCCCTGCTGTATCCGATGGAGGCCGTGGTTCGTTTTACCAAAGGCAGTTACGACAAAGCCCGTGATGAAATGGAAAAAGACTGTATTCAGTATGCCCTGAAAAACCAGCTCCCCATTCTGGGAATTTGTCGCGGCCATCAACTGCTTAACGCAGTTTTAGGCGGCACCATGTATACCTCCACCTTACCGCTATTGGGTGATAAACCCAGAATTCGCAGTCCGTTTCCCAGAAAATCCGTGGTTTACGCCAAAGAAGATTCACTTCTGGAGGAGATAGTGGGTGATGAGCCAATCAAGGTGAATGCCATTCACTCCCAGGCGGTGGCCAAACCCGGTAAGCAACTGCAAGTGTCTGCCCGTGAAAAAGCCCACATAGTGCAGGCTATCGAGCTAAGTGACAACGACAAGGTGCTGGGTGTGCAATGGCACCCGGAATACCTGTTTTACTTACAGGCGCAACGAAATATTTTTTCCTGGTTGATAGAGGAAGCTAAAGCATGAAAAATCGCAAATGGATTAACCTGGCAATAGCCGTCATTATCGCCATAACGCTGATTGCCGTTTACTTTCTGACACCACTTAAGTCGTTTTTAACGGTAGAGAAAGTGGTGAGCTTAACCGAAGAAGTGCCCGTTAGCTGGGTAACTGCACTGGCGTTTTTATTAGTGTTTTTCTTCGGTGGGGCCATGCTAATTCCCATTCCTCTCATGGCACTGGCAGTGAGTCTGGTTTTCCCTACCTGGCTCAGTGTCTTGATAGTGCTGCCGGGGTTTGCCCTTGCCGCTACCGGCGGCTACTTGCTGGGTCAGTTTGTGGATGATTCATTGTGGGGGGAATCAGTCACCCGACACATCGACAAAATAAAGAACAAAGTGGAAAATCAGGTGATTTACGCCGTGATGGCGCTGCGCATCGCACCTACGCCACCATTCACTGTCACCAGTATGCTCAGCGGTATGTTGAAGGTGGATTATCTTAAATACGTTGTGGGCTCGGTGTTAGGCATTATGCCGCTGGGTTTAAGCGCGGTATTTTTCGGTCGCGGTGCGCTGGAAATGGTCAAGGAGCCTTCCGGTATGGCCGCCAGCACATTGATAGCGGCAGTGGTATTAACCAGCGTATTCTTTGTAATAAAGCGTCATGCAAAATAGCCTCAGCCTGAGACTGATTTCGCCGCGGCATTAGCCATCGTTCGCCTGAGGCGTTACCAGACTGATAATCTGGTAACCCTCTCCGGGCTGCGTTTCCTCATCGCGCCGAAACGGAAACAGGTTGCCTTTAGGATCAATATAAAACAGCGTCGTGAACTGGTCCTTATACTTATCTTTATAATCCTCATACGTAAACCAGGCAGTTAAAGTGGTGCGTTTTATCACCGCGCCTCGGGCGGTTTGACTGGCCAGTTTTGCATAAGTGGTGTCACCAAATAACCCCAGCGATTGCATGTAATGCTCACTGGGCAAGTGTCCTTCGTAGCCTTTTTGCGCACTAAGGCTGATACCCATCACATGTTTATCGCCAAACAGATATTGAAAGTGCTGAGTAACGATGGGATTTAGCTGTTTATTGGCAGACATCACCAACACATTGCCTATTCCGGTGAGATCCATTGTGCGCGTAGCATGCTCTGAACTCGGGTTGCCAAAATATGTGGGAATGCCATCCATTCGCGCTGCTGAAATAGACTCCCAATTGGTATCGGCGTATTTTACTGTGTACCCCAAAGAAATCAGCTCTTTGGCTATCATGCGGGCAAAGCCGATACCGCCAAAGATCAAAAATCCTTTCGGCTCCTTTTCCCTTTGTTTTAATAAGGTGGCCAGTGGTGTGGTGGTTAAACTCTGCAGCGTGACGGTGAATACAATCACAAAAAACACCAAGGTCACCAAGACGCTTGAATCTTCAAAGCCAATCATATTGAGTTTCAGCTCGAATAAAGCAGAAACTGCCGCTGCCACTATGCCCCTTGGCGCCATCCAGGAAATCAGGCTTTTTTCCTGCCAGGACAACCTGGACTTAAAGGTAGAAATATAAACATTCAGCGGCCGAGCCACCAGAATCATAACGCACAAAATAAAGGTTGCAGGGACCGCAATAGCAGCCAGTTTTTCTAACTCGATTCGCGCCGCCAGAATTATAAACAGACCGGAAATAAGCAGCACCGAAAGGGTTTCTTTAAACTCCAGGATGTTATCCACTTTAATGTCACGCTTATTGCCCAGGTAGATCCCCATCACAGTGACCGTCAGCAAACCACCTTCATGGGACAACAGGTTAGCCACCTCAAAGCTGAATAGCACCGAAATGAGCACAGTGGTGTTGATCAGGTATTCCGGTATCACACCTTTTTTTATGGCCAGCCCCAGAAAATAGCCCGCTATCAAACCAAGAATCGCCCCAATCGACACGGTTTTGATAAACACCAAAAAGGTATTGGCCATTGCGTTCTGACTGGCGACTATGTACTCAAACACCAACACCGCTAAGAGCGCACCAATAGGATCAATAATGATGCCTTCCCACTTCAGAATTTGTGCGACGTTTTTGGTGGGACGCACAGCGCGGATCATAGGGATCACCACAGTGGGACCTGTGACGGTTACGATAGCGCTAAACAGAAAGGCCATCTCCCAGGACAGTCCCATAATGTAGTGGGCAGCGGGTGCCACCACCAACCAGCCCACAATGGCACCTATCGTACAAAGCCTCGACACAGTGCGCCTGTGCTCACCCAGCTCGGTAAAATTCAGTGACAGCGCGCCTTCAAACAGAATGATGGCCACAGACAAGGAAACAATAGGAAATAACAGTTCCCCAAACAGGATATCGGGTTGTAAAACCCCGGTAATCGGCCCCAGCGCAATACCCGTTAGCAGCAGGAATAAGATGGCTGGCAATTTTAATTGATGGGCAACTAACTGGCTTATTATTGAAAAAAAGCCAATCAATACCAGGATGATCACAGGTTCCAAAGTCATCTTCCCTTTGATGTTTGTAGCTGAGTATAGCAGCCGTGTGAAAATCCACTTGGGGATGTGAAAGTTTGTGGGAAAGTAAACTGGAAAGGGTCAACAATAAGAGATTTTAGCGAACTTGGCCTTTATTTACGCTAAAGAATAATACGTACAGGTGATCACTAGAAGTAGCGAAAATAGGGTGCGAATGCTGAATGAAATGATATTTTTTTCTGGTGAGAAGCTGAAAATACCTGTCTGAGAAATTTTGTACACGATACAGAAGTAAAGATCAAACAGTCCAACAATTCCGAGTGCTCCAATCAGAACAGTAAAAGTATCCTCTTTCGCAATAACTTCCAGAATTTCTAAAGTTATTGACGTCACTAATGTGACTAAAAATAAAAAGAACGGATACCTAAAGTACTTTGTTCTCAATTCGAGTCTTTCTTTGGCATTTAAACTAGGCATAAGTTTTTTGATGTTGGTCTAATGCCTCATTCAGAGGAAAATAATTGTTGGCTAGAATAGTAACGCAGGAACAAAGCTAACTGTTATGAGTCTGCTGCAATGGCTTGTTAGCATCATGGTTTTGGTTCCGTACCTACACCCGCAATTTGTACTCCAAATCCTCGTTGCGAAAGGCTTTCAAATGCCTTGGAAAGATTCACTTTACTAAAAAATGGTAAGTTATCCTTCAAGGTTGTTGAATCTTCACCAAGTATTGCAAATACAACTTCTACGCTATCACTTTTAAAGTTATCTAACGGAACTGAATCCTGTAATCCATGACACACGCGTTTAAGAACTTTTCTAGTCGCTTTTCTAAACTCTTTATCACCCAACAATAGTTCTGCAGACACACTACCTTGAGCAAATAAGTGACTTAAACCAGCCGAACCACCTTTTCGGTGTTTGACATGAATATACTGCTTGTTTGCAGTCATCAGGTCACAAAGCTCAATGGGGGTTGTAGTTCTGTTGCTTTTAATTAACTTTTTATCTAAGAGATGATAAGAATGTGTATTTGCTGCCCTTTCATTGTAGTCACCTTCGGTTTCAATCTTTTCTTTTGTCTTACCATCAACAACTTCACTCCATGTATAAATTCCGGGAAATGGTAAGCTAGATATAGGTATTTGTGAAAGAGTAGTATTTACTCTCGTCATAAAATCAGTAGCGATTTCATACCATGCCCCAGCAAACAGCACATATACTTTGCTGCTTGTTTTATGCTCGAAGTAAATAGATTTATATATTTGATGTTCTGTTTCATTTTCATGGACATCGTATACAAATAGTCGGTCTCTTTTAATTGATTCAACAGATACAGCTGCAACATCAAGATTTGCATAGTAGTCTTCAGTTTCAATTGTAGGGTTTATAGTGTTTTTGGAGCGCGTAAAGCTAAAACCCCAAATAGAATCCCAATCAGCTAACTCAGGAATAGTGACACATACATCAGGGCTTTTAGCTTTTAATGCTGTAACAAGGTGACCATCTAGTTTTGAAATTTCAGAAGATTCCTTAATTTTGCGAATGTTATCTACCCATGAAAATTCACCTTTGTAAGAATCATTCTTGTAATAGCGCGAAAGCGTTGAGATTAAATCACTGATTTCATCGATATTTAACTCTAAGCCGAAAGAAAATACAGAATCGCCTCCTGAGATATTCTTTAAATTGACACCTGCTTTAGGTGAACCAGTTACTGCTCTCAATACATCTTTCGAAATATCAATCCCAAAGACGCCGACGTCTGACTCTCTCGCTGCTTGAGATTTTTTTTGTACAGCTTGATCATCCAAAGTTATTAGATCAACACTTCTCAAACTGTCGTGCTTTAAAGTGTTCAGCGCTGTTTTAATTCCAAAGTCATGGACAAAATACTTAGTATCTAAAAGAAAACGACCATAACCAAAAGTGAAAGCCATTGTATTGTCAGGGGTTTTAATAATTAATAAAGCAGAGCTAGACCTATTCGACAATTCATCCAAATCTACACCCGTAACTTCTTCAGTAAAAGTGGCCCACTTAGGCTTTTTCTCCTCTGGAATTTTTACGAATAGACTGCCCACTAGTTCATGTTGAGTATCAATGTCGTAGGTATTTACTTGTGCAGAACTCTTTAAGAATTCACTGGTATTAAGATCTCTATACTCTTCTTTTACGAGAAATGAATTTAGAAAGAGGTACGGCTTCTTACCATCACCATCCATTGCAGAATACTCCGTATCTTATACTTAACAATTTAACAGTAATCCAACGGGTCGCTTTTCTACCAGTCGAATAGTCTTTTGAATACCCTACCAAATTGACAGCAAATTTACTCCAATAATGCCAGCCATTTCACATGCGAGAAACACATTTTAATATTCCTTCAGGAACCACCGATGTTGGGTTCGAAGTCCGTTTGTATCTGGCCCTTCGCGAGATAAGGCGGAAGGGCAGAGAAAACCTGAAGATGGGCAACAGGGATGTTGCCTAAGTCGATGGAAGTGCAGGGACGCACTATCATCGACGGTCTTTAGGTTCTGCCCTTGCGACTTATGTTGTCTCGCGCCAGGGCAAAAAGGGGGTTTTAGGGGAGCGCCCCTAAGAAAAATAATATCAAAGCACAGTGCTAACAATTTGCTCCCGTAACCAGACTCCAGAGCGCTTACAGGAGAGCCTCTTCCAATATCAAAAACGCGTCGTAGGAATAAATTCCAACCTACAAGGATTCATCGGTGTATGGTTCGAAGTCCGTTAGAATCTACCCTTTCGCGAGATAAGGCGAAAGGGCAGCAAGTTCTTTTTAAGAAGTGTCCCTAAGAAAAAACAATATAAAAGTCCTGAACTAACAGGAAAAGCTTAGCCTAAACCTAAGCCTCGCTCAGTTACCTCAATCCCAACACCACATCGGAAATCACATAGTTGCCGTTGTATATGGGGTGAGGTTCGCCAAGGGCGTCAATGGCGAAATAGCGCTGTTCTTCTTCTGGCAGGCCTTCGTAGCCGCCAATTACCTGATAGAGCCAGGCTTCCGGGTCGAATTCCAGTTGCTGTTTCTGGTGATAATCCAGTGCGGTAATGTATGCGCCGCTTTCTATCACTTCGCAGAAATAGTTATCTACGGCCTGGCTGAGTTGATCATCTTCCAGTGCCACTTCCTGTTGCTCTTCGATTTGAATATTGCGAGCCGAGCGTTCCGGTTGCGCTTTTTTGAGGTGGCGGAAATCCCGGATGCTGCTGACAATCGCTTGCAGGTCCAGCTCGTGCTCACTGTTTTGCACATCCACTGCAGCCGGTTGCAATAAACCCGGTGCCACATTAAACAGCAGAGGTACATTGCTCATCTTGGTGTAGTCAGATGGCACAAAATCCGGTTGTTGTTCGTTGTGCAACAAAAAGCCTTTGAGCAAACGGGTACGGCCCCGATATTCCCGGAAACGACCCAGCAACTCCAGCAATTTGGCCTGCACTATGGCTAATTCCTGGGTACAGCGAGCAAAGCTGTTTTGCAGCACTACCACCAGCAAATGACGCAAATCCCGGTCACTACCGGCCACCTGAACCAGCTCATCAAAGCGGATCATTTCCAGCTGATTAAGCAGGTCACTTACCTGGGATTGGGCCAGCTCGTTTTCGCGAATTTTGGCATCCAGGCTATCCACATAGCCAAACTCATTATTAATTCGCCCGAACAAGGCGCGCACGCCGTTACTGAGCATGTCAGTGAGTACATACACCTGTTCGGTAAGGTTATTCAGGTGAGCCTGTGCCTGTTCAAAGCGCTGGTTGTACAGGGCTTCTTTATAGTGTTGTGACAAGGTAGTGAGGGCGGCAATAGCACTGCCAATATTGGCATTGATATGGCGGTTGCGCTCATCATTAAGGCCAGCTTCCAGTAGGTTGCGCACGGCACTTTTTAAGCGCAGATCTGAATCTGGTTCTGGTCGCCACAAAATGTTCAGGTTTTTCAGCTGTTCCAGTACTTTCGGCGATACCTGTGACTCATCCACGCCACCGGTAAGATAGGCCTGCATAATAATGTCAGAGTGGCGGCTTAAGGCGTTGAGTAGCCTGACACCCGCCTGTTGCAGATTGCGACTCACAGTAAACTCTCCTGCTTCGCGGCCATTTCCGCTTGCTGCGACAGAGACAAGTTTTCAGCGTCGTCAATAAAGCGCAGCACTTCGAACAGATAATCGATTTTGCCGGTGGCGATAAACAACTGTTTTTCCGGGTTGGGCTTTAACAGATACCCTAAATCCACCAGACGCTTAAAGACCTGTTTTATCTGGCCGTCCAAAGTGGTACTGGTGGAGCCGAACAGGCGGTAACGAGAGATTTTTTCGATTTGCTCAGCAAAGGCCGGGGTATCCTCGATCACAGTTTGCAATTCGTTGAGGCGAATGGGCAATCCGCGACTCACCGGCATGTCACTGCCCGCCGCTTCCTGCACCAGTAATAACCACTCCACCAGCGGCAACAGGTTATTGGCAATGTCCTGAAACTGACTGGTGAGCACTTTGCGCTCTTTGTCTGCCAGATCCTGATAGGCGGCATAAAAGACTTCACCTTCGGCGGCGGTGGCCAGGGTGCGGTTGAGCAGGTTCAGTTGCGTTTCGATCTTTTGTGCGTTGCTTTCGCCTTGCAAGTAGCGCCACGCCTCTTCGTCACTGACTTCACAGATAAACTGACCGGATAACAATTGCTCTAATACCAAACCTTGTTGTGTCATCATGCCTGCGTCTCCTCAGTGGTTTGCCCCGCGTTAGTCTGATTATCTGAACCTGTCATAGTCTGCTCAGTCATGCGCAGTGCGTTTTTGGCTTTTTCCTGCAATTTCTGACTGATTGCGCTGACCTTAGGTTGTACCACCTGCAAGCGGCGCTTAGCCTTATCGATGATGTAGCGATTTTCAAACAGCGCTAACACATCTGAATCTGGATTAGGGAAGGCGCCCAAAACGTGAATGTTGTTTTTCTCACAGGCGTCAAAGATCTTCTTCACGTTGTTGTGGTGCAATGTGCCCAATTCATCAATAGGCCAATGCACTGTGGCCTGCGAATGACCCCGCAATAATCGGGTAAAGGCCAGCAGGAACTTACACAGGATCAGGTAAGCCATACCGTGACTGGAAGATTCGTTTAGCTGTCGGTCAGTACGGATCACCAGATCGCTGTTGCCTTCCCGCAGACGCAATTCAATATCCAACAGGCGACTGATCCCTCCGGACAACGCTGCGCGGCCCAGAATATCCAGAACCTGACGCATACTGGCACCATACACCTCGTCGGGTAATTTATCGGCACCGGTGCTCATCCATTGCTGATGTAACTCGTTGAAGCGGGTCAGCTCTGGCCAGAATTCCAGTTCGGTAATGCGGGAGCGGATTTTAACCGCAGAATCAGAAACCCCATCCAGGAACAACTCTTCATCTACTTCGCGGCTGATGCGTTTGCTCTGGCCCAAAATGCGTTTATCAATATCCGCTAACACATGGAAGTACTGCGTCAGATCAGCACCAAAAATACGGCCCTGCTCTTTCAGACCATTGAGCTTTTGCGGCACCACTTCGTTTAACAACTGATCCAGATGAGTGACCAGCTTACGATATTCCACCACAGGTGCGCCCTGCTCGGCCCGATAAGTACAGGCTTCGCGAGCATGTTCCCAGATATCCGACAATCCGGTGCCAGACTGGGCAGCTATCAGATGATCGAAATGCTCAACATGGTGTTTCACCGCATCAGACAAGCTGCTAAAGGCCGCCAACAACTCATCGCTTTCGCTGATGCGCTGTGCCACACTTCCCGCCATGCCCAGCGCTTCGCTGTCGCTAACTTTTGGTAACGGCAGCTTCACCAATGCTTTGAGGATCCGTTTAGCGTTGTCGTGTTGCTCTTGCTGAGTACGCAGTTGTTGTTCGGTATCCGTCTGACTTTCTTTGCGGGCCTGGCGCGCGGCCTGATAGCTTTGTTGCTCCTGCTCCAGGTGGCGTTGCGCATCAGCTTGTTGCTTTTTCGCCTGAGTCAGTTTCTGCTGCCACTGTACCTTTTGGCCGGTAAAGACATTTTTGTACCAGCGCTGATACTCTTCGATTTTGTGTTTGTTATTTTGGGTGTGCTGAATATCCTTTTTCAGTTGTTCCAGTTGCTTCTTCAGGCTGCCGATTTCATCCACATCCACCCCGCGCTTCGCCATTTCGTCTTCCAGAAACTGCTGACAGGCTTTTTTATCTTCTTCTGCCTGGCGCTTGGCTGACGCCATTTGTTGCTTCAGTTGCTGAATTTTTTCTTCACTGGCATCAATCAGTTGCTGCCAGTGGAACTTGTGCTCCAGCTCCTGCTGTGCCTGACGCTCTTTTAACTCATCAATAGCCTCAGCTTCAGCCTGATTCAGTTTATTGAGCTTGTCCTGTACCTGCTTCAGGGCCTTTTTACTGTTGAGCTTGCGCTCAGACAAGGCCTGGCGATATTCCGCTAACAGGTGTTCTTTATCCTGTTGTGCCCGCTGCCTGTTTGACTGGGCGGTATTGAGCTGCGCTTTGAGTTTGGCTTTGTCCAGTTCCAGTTCGCGGATCGCTTCGCTGGCTTTAGACAGACGCTGCTCCACTTCACTTTGCTGTTCAGACAATTGTGACAAGGCAGACTGAATGGTTTCCAGAGTTTCTCTTAAGGCCACTTCTGATTGTGCGTATTCCGGCAATGCCAGGCTACTCAAATCCAGTTTAAGTCCGAACAATTCATCACTGCTTTGATTGAAGTGGGGCTTCAGATCGGTGCGGTTTAATAATTCTGGCTGGATCACCTTACCCAGCTTTTCCTGCCAATCGGGCATTTCTGCGCGCAGGTATTCCAACAGGGAGTGATTACCCGGATAGAGCAAGCCTTCGATGCGCTTCAGCTCCTGCTCTTTGTTTTGATATTGCTTGTGTACTTCCTGCAACTCAGCATCAATCGAATTGCGGGATTTTTGCTGGCTTTCCAGTTGTTGCTCGATACCCGACAGTTTATGTCGGACCGTATCTTCTGCCTCTGAAGCTTCTTTAATCGCCGCGTCCTGCAATTCCAATTGGTTTTGTTCAAACTCACTAAAACCAGCACTTTGCAGACGGGTATTGGCCTCGGTTTCCTGGATTTTCAGGGTGGCTTTTTGCGCAGCGTAGCTGTCTTTCAGGTCGTGAATTTCATCGCGACACTGGGACTGAATATTTTGCAACGCCAATTGCTGATCGGATTTTAACTGCGCTTTTTGCTCGCTCTGCACAAGTTGTGCTTCGCCCAGCTCATCTAATTGCGCACTGAGCTTTTCGCTCATTTCGGCGATGCGACGATTATAGGTGGCTTCAATATCCTGGTGCTTTTCCGTTAGCAGTGCATAACGCCCACTTAAGGTAGATTGTTCGTCCAACCATTGCGGAAGCTGTTGTATGTTTTGTTGCAGGGTTTCAATGTCCTGCTCTTGCCAGTTATCGTATTCGTCTTCGATTTGTTGCAGATCCCGCTCAAACTTTTGGGTATCGGCTTTGGCTTCAGATAATTGCTGATTCAGCTCATCCCGCAACTGTTGCCATTGAGCATCTGCCACTTTATTTTCGGCGATAAGGCCTTCCAGCTTATCTTTGAGTTTCACCAGATTGGCCGCCAGAATGGCCACATCCTGATCGATTTGCACCTGAATGGCTCCAAGTCGCAACTCGGTTTGCTGTAACTGCTGCTCGGTTTCCTGTAATTTGCCGAACTCCGGACGAATGGCATCAAATTCCTGAATCAGACGACACTCACGGATCCAGTTTTCCACATGGGCGGGTTTCAGGCTGGATACCGGGGGTTGTACACCGTCTTCTTCTAAAATGGCCCCAATCATGGTTTTGATGGTTTCCATCTTGCCTTCTTTGGAGTGCACGGCGCGCGCCAGCTTTTCGATATGACGCATATGCTGGCTGGAGGCACACAGACTAAACATGCGGGCATAGCCAATTAAGTCGCGAGAATCAGGGCAGCTGTTCATCAGGGTGCGATCGTTTTGAATAACCCCACGGAACGCCTTGTTATTCATCAGATTAGATACCAGGATATTTTGCTTTTTAAACTGCCTGCCCAGTTCTGACATGGTTAATGAAGTGAACTCACCCGGCTTGCTTTCAAACACATAGTCTTCCAGCACAAAAGGCTTCGCCACCAATCGATATTGCACACCGGTGCCATTAGAAGAGAGTACCAACTGGCAGACATTGTCTTCGTGCTGTGCATATTCGTAAATGATAAAACTAGACTCACGAGGCAAATACCAGCGCTCAAAGCTGTCTCGTGTGGCGGGCACCACCCGGCTGGGAGATTCCCCGTAAAACACCGGAATCAACCGCTGTAGCGTGGTTTTTCCAGAGGCATTGGTACCACAGATATTGGTGTGGCCCTGGAGTTTGAGTTCTACCCGACCAGGAAGGTGGGTATCGATCAGAATAATTCGTTGTAAACCTGGCATAGACATCCTAAGAAAAGATATGCAGAAAAGGCGCTTTCTGTGAAACGCTGATCAGCCATAAATGGTGATCTTTTTAATGAGTTTCAAGCCTGCAGAAGTGCCGTTTTAACGGGATAATACCAATTACAACGAAGATCTGCTCTACTCTTCGAATGTGCAGTAAAATACTGCCCCGACATCTGGTCGGACAAGATCCCTAAATTTTACTGGTAATTCCAGTGCAATTTGTTTAACTTTTATCCAAATTTTAAAAATTTAACAATGCGAATAAAAATAATAATGCTAGCCAGGAACCTCGCTCCACCCTTCATCTCCTTGCCCATAAAAACTTTGGTGGCTTCAATAATTTTCAGCTTACTGCCGGTTAGTCAGGGGCTGGCCCAATCGCAGGAACTGGAAGTCGTTCAGGACACCCATGCGCAAATCAGCCAATCGCAACAACAAGTGGAACAACTGGATAATGCCACCCGCAAAATGCTGCAGGAATATCAGGACATTATGCAGCGCAAAGATTATCAGCAGTATTATCAGTTTCAGTTACAACAACTTAAGCAGGAACAAAATGCCGAAATAGCCAGGCTGGAAAGCCAACTGCAGGAGCTGGCCTATATAGAACTGGCGTTGATGCCCTTACTGCAAAGTATGTTACTGGCCTTAGAAGAATTTATCGCATTGGATCTACCTTTTAAACAGCAGGAACGCCTCGATGGCCTGCAGCGTTTGCGACAGCGCATTAATTCCACACAACAAACATTACCGGATAAATATCGCCTGATGATGGAAGCCTGGCAAATAGAGCAGGACTATGGCCGCAGTATAGAAACCTGGCGGGGCGTACTGGAAGGCGAAAACCAGAATCCATTAGCTGTAGACTTTTTGCGCATTGGTCGTATCGCTCTTTATTACCAGACTCCCGACGCTAAACAGCAAGGTCGTTGGGACAGCGAAACAAAATCCTGGCAGAGGCTGCCGGAACAATTTAGTCAATCAATTCAGCATGCCATGCGGGTTGCATCGGATCGCATCGCACCGGAGTTACTGGCATTGCCCCTACACACCGGAGGTGCTGAACAATGAAGCTATTATCTTTTAATGCTCGCCTATGCTGTTTGCTGGTAGCGCTCACTGTGATGACGACTCAGGCCAATACGCCCTCTGAAACCCAATCTTTATTAGAAAAGGTTAAACAAGAGCGCGCTCAGGAAAGACAGCGCATTCAGGAGCGGGAAGCTCGCTTTCTGGCCGCCAAAGAACAACAAGCCAGTTTGCTGGCACAGGCTAAGGCTGATTTTGAGCGCTTTCAGCGCCAAAACAACCCGTTAAAACAAGAGACATTGCGCAATCAGGAGCGCATCGAAGAACTGCAGGCACAGATCCAAAAACGCAAGGATGAAACAGGCGACCTGGATAGCGTTTTTCGGCAAATGTCACAGGAATTGGCAGAACGCTTAACCGCCTCATCCATCAGTATGCAGTTACCGGCACGACAGGAGCAGCTTAACGCGCTATTGCAGGGTGAACGAACCGCTAATATCGAACAGATGGAAGCTTTATGGCTACTGATGCAAGAGGAGATCACCTTAAGCGGTGAGATTGCCAGTTTTAGCGCTCCGGTGATCCAACCGGATGGCCAAATAATCACGCAAACCGTTACCCGTGCAGGCAATTTCTCCAGCTATGTGGATGGTCAATTCCTGCGTTTTATTCCTGAAACCCAGGAATACCTGCTCACTACGCAACAATCAGCAGAAACCCAGCAAAATCAGCGCTGGTTTGCCGCAGAAAATGAGCTGGACACCCTTTATCTGGACCCAACCGACGGCACTTTGCTCGCCATTATGGCCTGGACGCCAGACTGGCGACAGCGCATTGAACAAGGCGGCGTGATTGGCAAAATCATTTTAGCATTGGGCGCACTGGGCTTGTTGCTGGTGTGCTGGCGCGCTATTGCCTTACTGTGGCAACAACACACACTGAAACGCCAGTGTCAGTCGTTAAGCCAGGCCAGACCGGATAACGCGCTGGGTCGGGTTATCCTGCGAGTGGCTGAGCTACCGAAAGCAAGCTCCGCTGATAATAATGACATATTGGGCATGGCTCAGGTGCATCTGGACGAAGCGGTGCTGACGGAAGTCAACCAACTGGAAAAAGGCCACAACCTGATCAAACTGTTAGCCGCCACAGCACCACTTCTGGGCTTATTGGGCACAGTTACCGGCATGATTGTGACTTTCCAAAGTATCAGCTTTTTTGGCAGCGGCGATCCCAAATTGATGGCCAGCGGCATCTCACAGGCATTGGTCACTACCGTGTTGGGGCTGCTTGTGGCCATCCCGCTGTTATTCGGCCATAGTTTTGTCAGCAGTCTGGCGGATAACCTGATCCGCCGCCTCGACGAACAAAGCGCAGGATTACTAACTCAATATCTGAATAGCGGAAAAAGCGGTGCTCAACCTGGTTAAAAATAAAGCTCCAAACAAAGGTCGGAGAAAGGCGTGACACTGTTAAACAGTTTACTGGCGTTTATGTCTCAGGGCGGCCCTGTGCTTTGGGCGGTGTTTGCCACCAGTTTATTATTGTGGTTGCTGATTTTTGAACGCAGTTATTTTTATCGCTTTGAGTTTCCCACACTGCGTCGCCAGACCCTGAGCCGCTGGCAACACAGAACACCGCAAGGTAGCAGTGAATTGCGGGCCTTCAGGCGATTGTTGATTTCAGAGCTGTCGATTTTGCTGAACGCCCGTCTGAAGTTTATTGCCGCCATGATCATGATTTGCCCCCTGATGGGTTTGCTGGGTACGGTTACCGGCATGATCCACCTGTTCGATGTTATCGCCTTTAGCGGCAACGGCGATATCAAGGCCATTTCATCAGGGATATATCGGGCCATATTACCCACCTTGGCAGGTCTGGTGACCGGCCTTTCCGGATATTATTTTGCAATGCGCTTTGCTCAAAAAGCGCAACGCCTGGAATTGCTGTTGACCGAACAGCTTTCTGGCAACGCTTAAGAGGATAAACTGTTATGAGTTATCACCGCCACAATCGACAAACCCAGCAAGCCGAACTGGACATGACGCCCATGCTGGATATCGTTTTTATCATGCTGATCTTTTTTATTGTTACCACCTCTTTTGTCAAAGAGTCTGGCGTGGATGTCAACGCTCCTCAGGCCCAATCAGCACAACCGCAAAACGCCAATATTTTTGTCGCCATTACCGCAGAAGGGGATATCTGGATAGACAATCGTTTAGTGGATATCCGCTCTGTGCGCAGCATTGTGGCCAGGCTCCACGCTGAAAGCCCTGAAAGTACTGTGGTGATCCAGTCGGATCAGCAAACCCGCACTAAAGAGTTAATAGGCGTGATGGATCAGGTGCGACTGGCGGGCGTCGAGAAAGTCGCCATTGCCGCTGATATTACTGCGACCCAATAATGCTCAATCCATTACTCAAATATTCTGGCAGTTTACTGGCCGCTATGGTGATTACCATGGCGCTGTTTTTATTTATGCAGCGTTTGGTAAATCAACCTTTGCCTGCGCTGCCGGATATCCAGTTTTCCGGTATGGTGGCGCTGTTTCAAATTCAGGAGCAAGAGCAATCGCCCGACAGCGAACCGCCGCCTTCCCCACAACAAAACACCGAGCCACAAATGGCCGAGACAGCATTAAATCTCAGTCCGGCCACAGAATCATCACTGCCAATATCTGAGGACTTTTTGCCTGGCCCCTCCACCCCCGGATTAAAATTCGGACTGGGTTCTGCCTCAGAAGCTATCCAGACTGCCGGAGAACTTTTATCGCAGTTTGGTGAGGATACGCGGGAAGGCTTTATCGAAATTACCCCCTTTGCCACACGTCGCCCCAATATTCCGGAACTGGCCTGGCAACATCAACTCAATGGCTGGGTGTTGGTGGCGTTTAATGTGTCGCCACAGGGCCAGACCCGACATATTCGGGTACTGGACGCTCATCCCAAGGGCGTGTTCGAAGCCGAAGTGATTCGGGCCATTAAATTATGGCGCTACGATGTCAGTGATATTGTAAAAGACGGTCAGGACGTAGTGCTGACCCAAAAAATAGAGCTGCAATGGCAGCACTATCCGCAAAACTCACCCTACCCGGAGTAATTGACCTTGTACCGTCTGCCTTCCAGTTTAATCTCTGTGACACCAGTAAAAGCCTTTGGTTTGGCGTTACTGCTGACTGTGTTCGGAACACAAACTGAGGCAAGGCAGTACAAAAGCAAATTGTTTAACAACAGTGACCAAAACCTGGGAGCGGCCGAGAGTCAGGCGCTCAGTAGCCTGGAGACGCGCCTGGCAACAGCTACCGATCCCTGGGAAATTGCGGTTAATGGTCAACATCTGGCGCGTCAGTACGCACAAAACGGGCAATTTGAACAAGCCGCGCAGGCCTATCAAAAAGCGCTGAGCACCAATGTGCTGGCAGAGCCGGTGGCCAGAGTAATGACCAAAGAGTTTGCTTATGTGCTGCTGCAATTAAAACGCTTTGATCAGGTTGGCCCTTTGTTCTCCCACTCATCCATGGATAATGAGGAACGACTTTTAGTGGCCAGAGCTACGCTGGGCTTACAGCGATTCCACGAGGTAGTGGCAATTCTCACCCAGATCACTGAAAACAGTGCAGCGCTGCCGGATGAGCAATTGCAACAGGTTGCAGAATTGGCCTATCAAGCCAGTGCCTTTGCTATGGCGATAGACGCTATCAAAGCATTGCTTTTGCGCCATCCTGAGGATATGACGCTAATCCGGCAACTCACAGGTTTGTATATCAAGACGCAAAAATTCGGTGCTGCACTGGATTTGTGGTCATTAGCCAGTAACCAAAGTCGCTTTGTGGATGAGCAAGACTGGTTGTTATTGGTGGAGCTTTATCAACGGCAAAATATGCCGGATAAAGCCGCCCGAATTTTGGATAACGCCTTGCGAACCGACACAGTTAAAGCCACGGCCAGTCACTGGTACAGATTATTTGAACTCTGGTATCAGGCCAGGGAAACTGACGCCGCGATGGCCACTCTGAACAACAGCCTGCGGCTCTCTTCAGATATCCAGCAAGGTCTATTGTTAGCTGACTTACAGCACAAAGCAGAACAATGGCAAAACCTGCTGGACACCCTGACCTTCATTTGTCAGCAAGTGTTGCCAGATCGTTTTACTGGCAAAGCCAATCTGTTCTTGGGCATTGCTTATCACAAACTGGGGCAAGCGGATGATGCCCGCCGGGCCTTTATTAACGCCTCATTAGTCAGTGGTGAAAAAGCCAAAGCCAGAGAGTGGCTGGCGTTTATTGAAGCCGCCCCAGCCAACGATGAAGAAATGTCAGAATTAAAAGGACTTTGTTTGCCGGAGGAAACCCGTATTAAACTGCCGGAATCCTCCAGCGTTGAGAATCCACGAGCAAGCGCGGAAAGTGACAAAACAAAACCGACTTCAAAAAATGACGCGCCGCCGCTGGAAATCAAAACATTACCGGCCACGCGATTTTATGGCACCCGGGTCACTACGACCCCGCAAGAGCTGCCTCAAACTATTAAAAGACGCACCTTTGCCCTGATAAAAAGCCTGATGAAATCTGGCGGTGGCATTGCCGGTAATATGCACCTTTTACTGGATGATATTCCCACTGAATCCTCTCTGACCTTAACCATTGCTTTTCCTTTTTCTGGCGCGCCTGCAAATCGCGGTGTTAACCGCATTGTGCCGGAGCCCGAGCATCGGGCTCTTAGCTGGGAATACAAAGGTCCGGCGGTGGACATCAATCAACAGTGGGCGCAATTTATCCAGCAGGCCATCGCCGAACAACACCAGCTCAATGGCCGCGCCAGAATGGTATTTTTATCCGACACCAGTGGCACTGACTTACTGGATGTGGAATTGCAACTATTGCTGAAGGAAAACTAAGGTAAAATGGTGCTACCACATGTATGGTATAACCCATGAATTTTTCCTGGTTTGAAACCCTACTGTTGCTCGGTATTTTTCAGGGCTGTATAAGCAGTGTCTTATTATGGCGCAGTCCAAATAACACACGTAGCAATAAATATCTGGCGTTCGCCCTGCTCAGCTTTAGTGCTGTGGCCTTTAAAATGCTGCTTAATAGCAGTGGCGTATTGAGTCAGCCTCCCTGGTCATTTTTTCCCATAGCGACAGAACTGGCCTGCCCGGCATTAATTTATCTGTACGCTGTGTCACTGCTGCAGCCCAGGAAAAAATTTCGCGCTGCATCCTGGTGGCACTTGCTGCCGTTTTTTTTGCTGCAAAGCTACGCTGTGTTCATCTGGATTTCTGTCTTGCCAGAGAACAGCAAGGAATCACAACAAGCTATTGCAGCCCAACTGGGTTATCAACCAATTAAGCAACTGGAAGACTGGCTGTTGGTGATTATGGCGGTGGCTTATCTCACCATTGGCTTTCGAAAGCTCAGCCACTACCGCTCTAATATGCACAATTACAGCGCCGATCTGAGCTTGCCCACCCTGCATTGGTTAGCTCAAATATTGGTACTGATCACCTTATTAATTACCTTGCTGGTGACCAACATGGTGGTGGACCGCCTATTTCAATTAGAAAGTTGGTCGATATTGCATTGGAAAATGTATTTTCTGTTTATGGCTCTGGTGATATACACACTCGGATTTAAGGGCTATCAACAACAGCAAATTCCGCCACAGGTGGCATCTTTTGTAGAGCCCGCCTCCCGCGAAAAATTACCTCAAGACAAAGCCGAACAGTTGGCCCTGGCATTTGAAAAAGAAGTTCTGGCTAAACAGCGATTTTTGGAACCCACCCTGAGTATTCAATCGCTGGCAAAGTCGTTAGATGTCAATCAAAGCAACCTCTCTTATAGCATCAATCAACACTTCAAAATGAGCTTTCGCGATTACATCAACCAACAACGTGTCACAGAGGTTAAAAAGCGACTGCAGCAGCCAGATAGCACCAGCAGTATTTTGGCTATCGCGCTGGATTGTGGTTTTAATTCTGAAGCCAGTTTTTATCGCGCCTTTAAAAAACATACAGGTTTAACACCAAAACAATTTTTAGCTCAACAATAACCACTCTCAATACCTGTTTTGAGAGGTATCTCTATTCGTTTCTCCTTAATGTCAGCCAAAAACATTAGGAGTTATCGTGAATTTAAACAAAAACCTGACCGCCATTGGTTATAGCGTTGTCGCCGTTACCCTGTTGCTTTGCACAGCCTGCAGCAGCTATTCAAAGGAAAATAAAATAGCCCGTCAGTCTGACAAAGGCCCATTTTGCATTACTAATGTAAACCTGCTGGCTGAGCAGGGTGAAAAAATGCTGCCCAACCGGACTGTCTGTATCGCCAATCGCGTAATCAGCTCGATTTACTCAAAGACGATACCCGATAAGGGTTACAGGCAGATAGACGGTAGCAATCAATATCTTATTCCCGGTCTGATTGAATCCCATGCGCATTTACAAAAAAGCCGAAATGATCTGAAGGTCTTTCTGGCCCATGGCATTACCGGCATTCGGGAAATGGCAGGTAACAGCCA
>JYMV01051042.1_pt1 | contig 19723 bp, 17 predicted proteins | sample 338911 | NCBI WGS metagenome assembly JYMV01 (sample SAMN03354496, study PRJNA234377) | hydrothermal vent metagenome | biome: Deep sea; feature: Hydrothermal plumes at the Eastern Lau Spreading Center, Western Pacific Ocean; material: Seawater | place: Tonga | collected 2009 | depth 2000 m m
TTGCAAGAACAGTTAACGAATCTAACCGCAGTCTCAGTCGCTACCTGGAAGAAATCGGGAATTATGAACCCCTTCCACCAGCTAGAGAAGTTGAGTTGGCGCAGAAAATCCACAAAGACGACCAGGTTGCTTTAGAAGAACTAGTCAAAGCGAATCTGCGTTTTGTTGTTTCTGTTGCGAAAGATTATCAGGGCCAGGGTTTACCCCTGACAGATTTAATCAACGAGGGTAATTTGGGGTTGATTAAAGCAGCCGGGCGTTTTGATGAAACCCGGGGCTTTAAATTTATTTCCTATGCCGTTTGGTGGATTCGGCAATCCATCCTGCAGGCGCTGGCGGAACATTCTCGTATTGTACGCCTACCGTTGAACCGTGTGGGTACGATCAGTAAAATCACCAAAACAGCTGAAAAACTGGAAGCTGAAATAGAACGCTCTCCCAATGAACAAGAAATCGGTCGTCAGTTGGAAATGACTCCGGATGAAGTAATTGATGCTATGCGTATTTCACGTCGCCACCATTCGCTAAATGCTCCTTTTCGTGACGGCGATAAAAATTCCTTGATAGATGTGATTAAAGATGAAAACCAATCATCTCCAGATGAACCATTGATGAATGATTCCTTGAAAGATGAAATACGTCAATCCCTGGACACATTGAAAGAAAGGGAACGCCAAGTCATTAAAATGTATTTTGGTATTGAACGTGACTATGCATTAACACTGAATGAAATTGGTGAAGAATTCAACTTAACCCGTGAGCGTGTTAGGCAGATTAAAGAAAAAGCAATCCGTCGTTTACGCCATCGTTCACGCAGTAAAACATTAAGAACATATTTAGGATAATTGAAAGGAGGTGATTGCACGTGGTCGAAGTGACTATTAGAGAAGGTGAGCCGTTAGAAAAGGCGTTGCGCCGTTTCAAAAAGAAATGGGAACGCGCCGGCATTCTGCGGGATGTGAAAAAGAAATCTTTTTACGAAAAACCCAGTGATACCAAGCGGATCGCCCGAAAAAAAGCTGTACGCCGTATGGCCCGTATGCGACGCATTGCACGGTATTAAACCCCCTCTTTCTTGAACATTAAAAGGCTCGGTTTTTGCTGAGCCTTTATTTTATATTATAGATCATATCCGAGGTGATTTTTGAAAATATTCGTTAAAATCATTGCAATCTTCTTTCTTTTAATAAAACCCATTTTTGGGGGAGATGTCATTATTACTCGATTAGCATGCGACGAACTTTTGAATGGATTAAATATTACATTTTTAGCTAATAAAATGATTCCTTTAAAAAATGTTACATCGTGGTATTCCCCTCATGGTTGGCTATATGTTACAATAAATGATGCTAGCGTTCTGAATTCCAAAGTAGACTTGAATAATAATTCAAATAAATTAGTTCGAGATATTGAAATAATAGAAAATAAAAATAGTGTTCAAATTGGTTTCCTTCTTAAAAAAAATATAATAATAGATGATCTTGTAATTTCACGTTTTAAACATCCGAATCTTTTATCAATCACGGCGTTTTATAAACAAAATAAAATTGTTATAAATCAAATTAATGATAAAAGAATGTTATTATCTTTAAAAGATAATGAAAATCTGGAAATAAGAAGAAATACAAGTTTTTCTGAAATTGAATTTATATCAAAAAAACATTCTAGTGATTTAGCATATTTTGATGATAATGGGAAAGATACAGAATTTTCTACAGTAGAAATTATTGAGTATATTGAAAAAAGTATTGATGGAAATAATAACATTGATGAAGAAAAGGAATTTCATTTCACTTATGAAAAAGATTATTTAAAGGTTGGTTTGCCTGTAGACTTTGTCCAGGGTAGTTTTTCTCACCCAGAAGAATATACTGGAACAGAAGAGCAAAATAAAGCCCTACTAAAAGCTGGTAATTATAAGGGTGATTCTATTGTAGATGAATTAAAAATAACTGGTGTAGAAAGTGATTTTGAATCTAGGAAAAAATTATATCAAGTTACTTTTAGTAGATCAACTAAAACTATATTCGGTTCGGAACTTGGATTGGAAAAAATAGATCTTAAACGTTCAAAACAAACAAGCAACATCTATATAGATTCAAACCTTTTGGGATTACCCGTTTTTATCAATACAAATTATGTGGGCACAACTCCACTAAATAAACCCATAGAATTAGAATATGGGGAATACAAAATTTGGTGTGTACCACCTGTTTCAGAAAAATTACCGAATGGAAAAACATTGTTTTATAAAGGGAATTTAGTTTCGTTTATCACGGTTGATACTGAAGTTCAATCACATTTTATTGAAATATCCCAAAATATAAAATAACTAATTAAAGCAAATTACAATGATTATACGCAGTATATCCGGAATTAGGGGTACTGCACCAGAATTCAATTCTGAATACGTTTTCCGCTGCGCCCAAGCCTTCCATATCCAACAGCCAAAAGGAGTTTTTATCTTAGGTCGGGATACACGTCCATCAGGAGAATTTTTCATTGAAGATATTGCTCAAGCACTTGTTTCTTCAGGACGAGATGTTATCAACTTGAATATTGTTCCAACGCCTACAGTACAGTTCATGGTGGAAAATACAGATGCTGTAGGGGGGATAATAGTCACAGCCAGCCATAATCCTACCGAATGGAATGGATTAAAATTTGTGAGCGAAGATGGAACGTTTCTTCTCCCTGATGAATGCGAAAAATTATTTTCAATTGTTGATAGTGATATTCCTGAATCCAAGCACGAAGTTGGATTACATTATCCTGATGTAAATGCCATTCAAAAGCATGTGATCAAGGTGGCGAATCTGTCCTGCATTAAACAAAATGACATTCGCAGTCGGAATTTCAAAGTCGTGGTAGATGCAGTAAATGGTGCAGCTTCAGAAGCACTTCCTTACATGCTGGAATCTTTGGGTTGTGATGTAATAAAAATTCACTGCGATGGTAATGGCAATTTTGCCCGGCCCCCGGAACCTCTCCCGGAAAACCTTACTGATTTGAGTGCTGCAGTTGTTGAAAACAATGCGGATGTGGGCTTTGCGTCAGATCCCGATGGCGACCGACTTGCAGTAATTTTGCAGGACGGCAGACCAGCAGGAGATGAGTACACCTTGGTCATGGCAGCGGATGGGTATTTACAGACTATGGGCAAACCAGAAGTAATCGTCACAAATTTATCCACGACACTGGCGCTGGAAAAACTTGCTGAACGATACGGTTCAACCGTGGAACGGTCAGCCGTAGGGGAAATTAATGTCGTTCAGAAAATGATTGAATCAGGCTCCAATCTTGGAGGTGAAGGCAATGGCGGAGTAATTCTGAAGGAAGCGCACTTGGGACGTGATTCCTTGGTTGCCGCAACGATGATTCTGCACCGCATGGCCATAACAGATGAGCCTATCAGCGTTATTTATGAAGGGTTGCCGCAATTCTCCATTGTAAAAGATAAAATTGAATTGGATAATATTAATATTGACTCGATATTGGAAAAAGCTAAAACCGTTTTTTCTGATGCTGATGTGAATGAGATTGATGGCGTCAAATTTACATGGGATAACCGTTGGATCCATTTGCGTTCGTCCAATACTGAACCCATTATGCGAATCTATGCAGAAGGGCCAACAAAAGCAGAAGCCCAAGGGCTTATAGATCAGATTCGGTCTAAACTATAAAATCTATTTTAACGCTAATAAATTGATAAGATCCACCACTCGATTAGAGTAACCCCACTCATTATCATACCAGTTTAGCGTTTTCACAAAACGTTTGCCTAAGACAGTTGTAAATGGCGCATCAAAAATAGATGAATGGGGATTGCCGATGATATCTGAAGAGACGATTGGAGTATCTTCGTATTGCAGAATGGAGTTCAGGCGGTCAGTTGCGCTTGCTTCTTTGACTGCTTGGCGGATGTCATCAGCGTTAATATCTGTATTTAATTCAACATTCAGGTCCACGATCGAGCCATCGGGGACAGGCACACGCATGGCAATGCCATCTAATTTACCCTTGAGTTCTGGTAAAACAACTCCGACAGCTCTGGCAGCCCCGGTAGTGGTGGGAATAATGTTTTCTGCGGCAGCCCTGCTGCGCCGCCAATCCGAGTGAGGAACGTCAGCTAATCTTTGATCATTTGTATAGGCATGGATGGTATTAATAACACCGTATTCTATGCCAAAGGCATCATTTAACACTTTGGCCATGGGTGCCACAGGAAGCGTTGGATATGATTTTATGATCAGATGTCAAACAATCTTCATTTACCCCGATAACCACCGTATAATCAATTTCATCCTTAGCCGGCACCGTAAGAATAACGTATCCTGCTCCAGCATCTAAATGAGATTGTAGCTGCTCACGGGTCCTGAACACACCTGTGGCTTCAATGACAACATCTACTCCCAATTCAGTCCAGGGCAGGGTAGCAGGATCGTGCTTATTGAGCATTTTAATTGAATGATTAGATGTCGTTAAGACTCCGTTCTTGACACTCACAGAATCTTTTAAAGGCCCCATGACTGTATCGTATTTCAGTAAATAAGCCAGTACATCGTCGTTAGCAAGGTCATTGATGGCTGCAACATCAATGTCCTGTTGTCTATTTAAGATCCGAAAAACTGTACGGCCAATGCGGCCAAAACCATTTATTCCAATTCTCATGCGGTTTTTTCCAGGTCGCTATACGCTTTAGTGAGTTCCAGGATACGCTGGGAGTAGCCATAGCCGTCGTCATACCAGCAAAGCGTTTTCAACAGTTTTCCTGATGCAATCATGGTCGCCCTGGCATCAAAGATCATGGAATGGCTGTCACCCACAACATCACTGGACACAATGGGGTCATCCGTATAACCGATGATGGCAGACATGGAATTTTCAGAGACATCTTTCATTAATGCATTCACATCTTCCACAGAGGGTGTTGATTGTAATTGAGGATGGGTACGTTAAAAGCAATGCCTTCAATTTTTCCCTTGAGGTGGGGTAAAATGGTCTCCACCAATTGGGGTGACCGTGTCTGGTTGGGGATAATATTTTCCACCGCGGACCGGCTGCGGCGCAGGTCCGACCGCACACTGTCCGCCAGCGGTTGATCGGATGTATAGGCATGAACGGTGGTCATCATCGCTTTTTCAAGGCCGTATTCACTATCCAGGATGTTGAGCATCAAGGCCAGGACTTGTGTAGTGGATGAAGACGGGGAAACGATCTTATCATCCATGGAAATTTCATTATCATTCAACCCCATGACAACAATACGATCCACAGCATCTTCAGGTGGTGTAGTTACAATAACACGTTTCGCACCGGCTTCCATGTATTTTTCCAATTCGACGCGTGGCCAGATACGTCCAGTGCAGTCCAGGATGATGTCTGCTCCCAAGGCATCCCAAGGCAATGAACCAGGGCCCGAACCAGTTAATAAGCGCACTTTCTGGCGGCCAAAATGTATATAATTATCTTCCAGGTAAGTTTCTGTTTCTACAGGTCCATAAACCGTATCATGGTCTAATAGATAAAAGAGCGCTTCCGGTTCAGCCAGGTCGCTGATACCGACAAAAGGCGCAATAGATTACGGCCGATGCGGCCGAAACCAACGATTCCTATATTAATTTGTTTGGACATTAAGCTTATATATTACAAAAAAATCTTATTGACTCTTATTACTTAGTTACTGGAAATGATAAAAAATCAATTTCTTGTTGATAAAGTAAAAGCAATCATAAATTGACGATTCTCAGCATACTTAATGATCTTGCAACCGAATAGTTTTTCCAGCTATAAAGCATGAATAATGATGGAAATGTATATTAACCATATCGACCAAGTGGGTACCCAGGAAAGAGTCGCCAGGCTTTTCTCACGCAGTATCAAAAAAGAGTCCAAAATCCATGCTCTGAAAACAGTTTTGAGTATGATCGACCTAACAACATTAGAGGGGAAAGATTCACCAGGGAAAGTGAAGCAATTGTGTTATAAAGCGGCTCATTTACATGATCAATTTCCGGATTTACCAACCGTAGCGGCTATTTGTATATATCCCACCATGGTACCCATAGCTAAAAAGGTTCTTGAAAAAACTGATATTAATATTGCAGCAGTGGCGACGGCATTTCCCAGTGGCATGACTTCATTGGATTATAAACTGGATGAAGTAAAGATGGTTGTTGATGCCGGAGCAGATGAAGTAGATATGGTCATATCCAGGGGTAAATTTCTCCGTGGCGAATACGAATATGTGGCTGATGAAATTGCCCGGGTAAAAGATGTCTGTGGTACGGCTCATTTAAAAGTGATCCTGGAAACGGGGGAATTAGTTACGCTGGATAATGTACGCTTTGCCAGTGATATTGCCATGGTTGCAGGTGCTGATTTTATTAAAACGTCCACTGGTAAAGTTTCCCCTGCAGCCACACCTCCTGTGGTTTTAGTCATGTTAGAAGCGATTCGTGATTATTATAAAAAGACCGGCAAAATGATCGGTATGAAACCAGCCGGTGGGATCAGCAAAGCAAAATTAGCTATCCAGTATCTGGTCATGGTTCGTGAAACTTTGGGCCAAGATTGGTTGACATCAGACCTTTTTAGATTTGGCGCCAGTTCATTGGCCAATGATGTATTGATGCAGATCTTGAAACAGACAACAGGCGTTTACCAATCAGGGAATTACTTTTCCATCGATTAAGGGTATATTCTAAAATGGCTTCTACAACAAAAACGCTGGATTTTAAAACGGACTGGGAATATAGCCCTGCTCCAGAAAGTACTGAACACATTCACATTGAAAAAAAGAATAACCTTTTCATTAATGGTGAATTTATACCACCAGTAAAGGGGACATATTTCGAGACGATTAATCCAGCTAATGAGGAAAAATTGGCCGACGTTGCCAAAGCGGAGCAGGCGGATGTGGATAAAGCTGTTAAAGCAGCACGCAGCGCTTATGATAAAGTTTGGTCCAAAATGAAGCCTGCCGAACGGGGGAAATATATTTATCGTATTGCCAGATTAATTCAAGAACGTGCTCGGGAGTTTGCTGTTATTGAATCCATGGATAGTGGTAAGCCAATTCGTGAATCTCGGGATATAGATATTCCATTGGTGTCTGCCCATTTCTTTTATTATGCAGGCTGGGCGGATAAGCTGGAATATGCGTTCCCCGGAAAACAGGCAAAGCCTATTGGTGTCGCCGGCCAGATCATTCCCTGGAATTTTCCACTGTTAATGGCCGCTTGGAAATTGGCACCGGCGCTGGCTACCGGAAACACGGTTGTATTGAAACCTGCTGAAACAACACCACTGACAGCCCTGAAACTGGCGGAAATTATCCAGGAAGCAGATTTACCGCCCGGCGTGGTGAATATCATTAACGGTGCCGGTAAAACAGGTCAGGCACTTGTTGAACATCCCGATATAGACAAAATTGCTTTTACCGGTTCCACGGAAGTTGGGAAATTGATTATGAAAGCTATGGCGGGAACTAGAAAGAAGTATACCTTGGAACTTGGCGGTAAAGCGGCAAACATTATTTTTGAAGATGCCGCCATTGATCAGGCAGTAGAGGGTATTATTAATGGTATCTTCTTCAACCAGGGCCATGTATGCTGTGCTGGATCGCGGTTGTTTGTCCAGGAAAGTGTTGCTGAAACAGTCATTTCAAAATTAAAAGATAGAATGGAAACACTTATTGTTGGCGACCCTCTGGATAAAAATACAGATATTGGAGCCATCAATTCAAAAATGCAGCTAGATAAAATTAAAATGTATGTAGATATCGGAAAAAATGAAGGTGGTACGATCCACCAATCGTCCTGCAAATTACCTAAAAAAGGCTATTGGTATGCGCCAACATTATTTGCGGACGTCAGCCAGTCCCATCGCATTGTACAGGAAGAAATTTTTGGTCCTGTTTTGGCAATACAAACGTTTCGGACTGTAGATGAAGTGATAACAAAAGCAAACAATACACCCTATGGGCTTTCCGGCGGTGTTTGGACTGACAAGGGCGCAAAAATATTTAAGGTATCTAAAGCAATCCGCGCCGGTGTCCTCTGGGCAAATACGTTTAACAAATTTGATCCTGCTTCTCCATTTGGCGGGTATAAAGAAAGCGGCATGGGCCGCGAAGGCGGACTGGAAGGTTTAATGCCGTATGTTAACTTGGTTTAACGAAAGATAATATCATGGGTAAACGAGAAGATATAAAGAAAACGTACAAATTATATATTGGCGGCAAATTCCCTAGAACTGAATCGGGGCGCTATATTAAATGGACTGACCCGAAAAATTCAACTTATGTGAATGTCTGTCGCGGGTCGAGGAAAGATTTCAGGAATTCCGTAGTTGCTGCCCGGAATGCATTTCCCGACTGGAGTTCCAGGACAGCGTATAACCGCGGTCAAATATTGTACAGGATTGGAGAAATGCTGGAAGGTAAACGCAACCAGTTCATGGATGAATTGATGCTTCAGGGTGCATCAAAAAATGCTGCGGAAAATGAAATAAACCGAGCCATTGATCGATTGATCTATTATGCCGGCTGGGCAGACAAATATCAGCAAATATTCAGCCGTGTTAATCCAGTGGCATTACCCTATTTTAATTTTTCCTATCCCGAACCGACGGGAGTGGTCTCTGCTGTCGCTCCGAATGAGTCATCATTAATCGGTTTGATCTCAATCATTGCACCTATCATTGCCGGCGGGAATACAGTCGTTGTGTTAGCATCGGACAGTAAACCGCTATGTTCCATTACGTTTGCCGAAGTACTGCACACATCCGACGTACCAGGGGGAGTGGTTAATATTTTGACAGGACACCGGTCAGAATTGTTAGAGCATTTTTCATCCCACATGGACGTGAATGCTATTGTCTACTGTGGTACTGACAATGATGAAATAACATTGGTGCAGCAAAACGCAGCATTAAATGTCAAGCGTCCAGTTGTTTATACTGACCAGGACTGGATGGACAACACCGTTCAGGATCCTTACCGTATTTTGAACACATTGGAGACCAAAATAACCTGGCATCCGGTGGGGGTATAACCATCAATAAAACTGTCGAGTATATTCAATCAAGGTCACAAAGGATTACACCAAAAACCGGGATCATCCTTGGTTCAGGTTTGGGTTCTTTTGTGGATGTTATAGAAGATGCAATTTCTTTTTCATACGATGATCTGGATGGCTTCACTGCAGCGGGTGTAGCCGGGCATAATGGCACTCTTTATCTGGGGAGTGTAAAAGGTACAGAAGTAGCTGTTTTGCAGGGACGTGTCCATTATTATGAATCAGGGCAAGCAGATGCTATGAAAGTCCCTGTTCGAACGCTGGCAGGGTTGGGGTGTGAACAATTAATCCTGACCAATGCGGCCGGGAGCTTAAAAGAAGAAGCAACACCGGGAAGTGTCATGCTCATCAATGATCATATTAATTTTACCGGTGTATCACCGCTTTTTGGAGAAAAAGAAACATCCCGTTTTGTGGATATGGTGGATGTCTATGATCCGGTTATGCGCGCAAAATTCCATCAAATTGCAGATGATAATAACATTAAACTCCATGAAGGTGTATATATCTGGTTCTGCGGGCCCAGTTTTGAAACGCCAGCGGAAATACGAGCCGCAAAATCATTAGGAGCTGACGCAGTGGGCATGTCCACAGTGCCAGAAGTAATATTAGCCCGGCATGCTGGAATGAAAGTAGCCGCCCTTTCTGTCATCACGAATATGGCAGCTGGTATGAGCGATGAAGAATTGAGCCATGAACAAACAATGGCCAATGCAGATATTGGTATTCAAGATCTGCAGAAATTATTGATCAGTTATTTGAATATAGTCTCCAGTTGATCTGATATAAAGATCAAACCTTAAATAATTATTAAATGCCTGAAACAACCATTCAAAAAGGTCAAGAAATTGAATTGACCATCGATTCCCTTGCCTATGGTGGTCGGGGTGTATCCAAAGTGGATGGCTATGTCATATTTGTCAAAAATTCCATTCCCGGCGAAAAAAGAAAGGATTTGCTGAAGCAAGGCCATTAGAAATTTTGGAGGAATCGGCATTTAAGGTTGATGCCCCCTGTGAACATTTTAACTTTTGCGGAGGTTGTTCTGTACAGCAGTTGGATTATGAAGAACAGTTAAACCAAAAAAAGCAGCAGGTTGAGGATTTATTCAGACGCCAGGCCGGAATCGCTGATTTTACTGTGGATAAAGTCATTGCGGCGGATGAGCATTATAATTACCGCAATAAAATGGAATTTTCCTTTTCCAACCGCCGCTGGATTTTGCCTAGCGAAGCAGATGATGCTGAAAATGATTTTGCTCTGGGGCTCCATGTTCCTCGCCGTTATGATAAAATATTGAACATCAATCGTTGTCACATTCAGCCGGAATTGGGTAATGATATACTCAATATAGTGAAATCAAAAGCCCGGGAATTAAATCTCAAACCCTACGATGTAAAAACACACATTGGTTTTCTCCGGCATCTTGTATTGCGCTTTGGACATAATACCGGTGATGTCATGGTAAACCTTGTCACCAGTTATGAGAATCCGGAACTGATCAAGCCGCTGGCAGATCATATTCATGCACAATTCCCGCAAGTGACTTCTATAATTAATAAATTGCTTTTGGGGAATATGAAACACTCCTTTATGGTGAGCCAACAATCACTGAAAAAATGGGTGATCTTATATTTGAAATTTCTGCTAATTCCTTTTTCCAGACCAATACCAGGCAAGGGGAAAAGCTGTATAATGTTGCTTTGGAAGGAGCTGGATTAACTGGGAAAGAAACGGTTTACGATCTTTATTGCGGTACCGGTTCCATTTCTTTATTCATGGCGCAAAGAGCAAAAGAGGTTCATGGGTTTGAACTCATTACCTCAGCAGTAGAGGATTCCACGCGCAATGCCATTTCCAATGGCATAACCAATGTGCGTTTCCACAAAGCAAACCTGGACTTCTTTTTCAAAAAAGGGTTTGGGAAGAAAGCTATCCCGCCACCGGATGTGATTGTCATTGATCCGCCAAGGGCCGGAATGCACAAGGATACAGTTTCCGCTTTACCAAAATTTGGAGCAAAGCGGTTAGTCTATATATCCTGCAATCCCACCACTCAAACCAGGGATGTGGATCTTTTAATGAAAGATGGGTTTGTTCTTAAAAAACTGTCGATAGTGGATATGTTTCCTCATACACCACATATTGAGACTGTAGGAATTCTTGAAAAGAACTAATTCTTGACTTATTTATTTCTCATAACTGACTTAAATTTTTTGTTATGCGTCACTGGTTTCACTTACTAATTCGCAACAGTTTCTTCCAGGTCGGCTTGGGTATTTTTTTGGTCATGATCCTGGGCGGACTGGTTTTGCGTATGCTAGAGATAGGTAAGATTACCGAAGGAGAAGCTCCTTTCTGGTGGGCTATCGTTACAATGACGACGGTAGGCTATGGTGATTTTGCACCTAAGACGCCCGAAGGTCGAATGTTTGCTGTATTGGTTATGTTTGCGGGAATTTCGTTAACAGCTATGTTTACAGCGATCATATCATCCATTTTTGTGGCCAAACGAATCCGGGAGGAAAAAGGCTTGGAAAAAGTAAACATAAAAAATCACATTATTCTCTGTGGGTGGAACAGAAACGCTGATAAAATTATCGATTCCATCCAGTATTTAGCAGAAGCACCTCGTAAAAATATTGTTCTTATAAATGATTTAGACGAAGAAGAAATCGCACGTCTGAAAACTCGTTATCGGAAAATACGTTTGCACTTTGTTGTAGGCGATTTTACCAGTGAACAGGTATTGGAAAAAGCTAATCTGGAGGCAGCAGAAACAGTTATTATCATCCCCAGTGATATAAATGACAGTATTCAAAATCCGGATGATAAAACAATACGGGCTGCACTAACCATCAAGGGATTAGAACCCAATATTCGTTTAATTGCATATCTCCATGACCGAGAAAATTTGACGCATATTAAAAGGGCTAATGCAGATGAAGTGGTTATCAGTGATGATTTTGGTGCATATATGCTTGCGTCCCATGTCATGGATCCGGGTATTCCTCAAACAGTGAATAGATTACTGGATAATGTTTCTAAAAACCGCTTCAAGAGGGTTGATATTCCAAGTGAATTTATCGGTAAACCATTTGATAATCTTTTTAACCATTTTAGAAAGAAAAATAATTCAATTCTTGTAGGTGTTTTTTCTGAAGAGGAGAACCTGGGTATTGGGGAAATTCTTTCAGCTGATACATTAGCCTTAGATGCCTTCATTGAACGCAAATTGAAAGAAGGGGGAATTTCTCTAAAGGAGGAAAGTAAAATATCCCTAGAGATTAATCCTGGTTCAAATTATAGAATAAAAGATGGTAATCGTGCCATCATTATCCCTTAGGCGCATATGGATGTAAAAGCACTAAAGGGTTTTACCATTTTCAGCGGTTTGGAAGAATCGCAAATAAAACCATTTGCTGAAAAGTTATCAATAGTTGATGTGCCCGCTAAAGATAATTTTATCGTAGAAGGGGATATAGGAGATTCCATTTTTCTCCTTCTGGAAGGAGAAGTAGAAATTAACCAGGCATTGACCCTTTCCATGAATAAAGGAGAAATAGATAACCGGGAAAAAGCAATCATAAAACTCACCAGTGAAATCAAACCCCTATTTGGTGAAATGTCACTCTTCAATGACGGCGACCGCCGCACTGCAAATGTGAAGGCTTTATCGGCTTGCAAACTGGCCAAAATCACGAAAGGAGAATTGTTTGAATTATGCGATGCCCATCCGGAAACAGGATATAAAGTCATGCAAAACCTCTGCCGGATTCTCTGCGGCAACCTTGTAAAGGCCAATCAGAATGTTTTAAAACTGACCACAGCCTTTAGTTTAATTTTAGAACGATAGCTTAATAAAAATGTAAATGACGGTACAGCTGGAAAAAGTTTATACCCCTTCCGCAATCGAAGATAAATGGTATCAACATTGGCTGGATAACGGTTATTTCCACGCCGAAGTAAATCCTGATAAGGAACCCTATACAATAGTCATCCCGCCGCCCAATGTAACGGGCATGCTCACCATGGGCCATGTACTGAATAATACCATTCAGGACATCCTGATCCGCAAGGCCCGCATGGCAGGCAAAGAAGCCTGTTGGATCCCCGGCACGGACCACGCTTCCATTGCCACTGAAGGGAAAGTGGTTAAAATGCTTAAAGAACAGGGCATTGATAAGAACAGCCTCACCCGTGAAGAATTTTTGGAGCACGCTTGGGAGTGGAAAGAAAAATACGGTGGTATTATAATCCAGCAATTAAAAAAACTGGGCTGCTCCTGTGATTGGGAGCGGGAACGGTTTACCATGGATGAAGGTTATTCCAAAGCTGTTCTATCCGCATTTGTAAAATTGTATGAAAAAGGGTTAATCTATAAAGGTCACCGTCTCGTGAATTGGTGCCCGGTGTCCAAATCAGCTATCAGTGATGAGGAAGTAATCCACCAGGAAGTCAACGGTCACCTCTGGTATTTTAAATATCCGGTAAAAGATAATGATGAATACTTGGTTGTCGCCACCACACGCCCGGAAACGATGCTGGGAGATACGGCCGTTGCCGTTCATCCAAAAGATGAACGATTCACCCATTTGGTTGGAAAAACAGTTACACTACCGTTGGTTGGCAGGGAAATACCGATCATTGCTGATGATTATGTGGATCCGGAATTTGGCACCGGCTGCGTAAAAGTGACTCCTGCCCATGATCACAATGACTTTGCCATGGGCGAACGCCACAACCTTGAATTCATCAATATCATGAATGATGATGCATCTTTAAATGAAAATACCCCTGAAGCATACCAGAATCTTTCAAGGGAAGATGCTAGAAAAGCTGTATTGAAGGATCTTGAAAAACAGGGTTTTCTGGAGAAAACTGAAGACTATGTGAATAAAGTAGGCTATTCTGAACGCGGCCAAGTGCCAATCGAATTTTATATGTCTGAACAATGGTTCATGAAGATGAGCGATCTGGCCAAACCGGCCCTGCAGGCAGTGTCTGACAGCAAAATTAAATTCCATCCGGAGCATTGGGTCAAGACCTATAAACACTGGATGGAAAATATAAAAGATTGGTGTATCAGCCGTCAGCTCTGGTGGGGACACCAGATACCGGTTTGGTATCATAGGGAAGACCCGAAAAGATTGCATGTGTCTGTTGAAGGGCCGGATGATTCTGATAACTGGGTGCAAGATGAAGATGTGCTGGATACATGGGCAAGTTCCTGGCTCTGGCCTATAGCTGTCCACAACTGGCCAGATGAAAGCGATGATCTGAAATATTTCTATCCAACAGATGCGTTGGTAACTGGTCCGGATATCATATTTTTCTGGGTGGCGCGGATGATAATAACCGGCTATGAATTCAAAAGTGATCTGCCTTTTAAGGACGTTTATTTCACATCCATCATCCGGGATAAGAAAGGCCGGAAATTCAGCAAATCATTGGGTAATTCACCCGATCCGTTCGAATTATTTGAGGAATATGGAACAGACGCTGTACGGTTTGGAACCATGCTCATGGCGCCCCAGGGGCTGGATGTCCTCTTTTCATCCACGCGTTTGGAAGTTGGCCGGAATTTCATGAACAAGCTCTGGAACGCATCACGATTTGTACTCATGAACCTGGAGGATGGCAACATTCCGGAAATTGATTTAGATAAGGAAGAACTGGATATTCCGGAACGCTGGATCTTGAGCAGATTGCAAAAGTCCATTAAAGCGTATAATCGACAACTAAACCGCTTTCATTTTAATGAAGCGGCTAAAGTGCTCTATGATTTTACGTGGAATGATTTTTGTGACTGGTATATTGAAATAGCCAAAACACGATTTTATGGGAATGATGCTCATGCGGCTGATGTTTCACGGGCCGCGGCTATTCAAGTGCTGCGGAAAATATTAGCTGTTCTTCATCCTTTCGCACCCTTTATTTCTGAAGAATTGTGGGCTCATGTGAAAAGAGCAGATGATCCAGATCTCATTGTTGGACAATGGCCACAAGCTAATGATAATAAAATTGATGATACCGCTGAAAAGGAAATGGAACTGTTGCAGAAAATTGTAACAGGCATCCGCACCGTTCGCAGCCGCATGAATGTACCGCCGGGCAGTCAATCTGAATTGATCGCTAAATGTGATAGTGACATGGTGGTATTTCTTCAAAAACACCATACGATTATTTCAGCACTTACGCAAACATCATCGGTAACTGCTGGTCCAGACCAGGCGAAACCGGAACAATCAGCAACGGTGGTGATCGGTAAGAATGAACTGTATATTCCACTGGGTGGTTTGATTGATTTAGACGTGGAAAAAGTGCGGTTGCAAAAACGTGCTGACGAAATAAACGGGCACTTGATGGAAATTTCTAAAAAACTGTCCAATGAAAAATTTATCAGCCGGGCCCCGCAAAGCGTGGTAGCCCGAGAAAAAGAAAAACAGGAAGAAATGTCAGCTGAGCTTGAAAAAGTGAACGCTAATCTGGAGATGCTGCAATGAAAAAATGGATTATAATGCTGCCCTTTTTGCTCTTGAGTCAAAATATGACAGTTTATAAAGATAACATCGCATTGGTGAAAACACCCATTTACTGGTCAGTTCAGGCGGGGCTATCTGAAATTACCTATGACCAACTCCCCGGCGGACTTTTGCCTGAATCACCTTTTCTGTCGCTCCATGATGCCACTATTCACTACCAGCGTTATAATAATAATGTCTTCAACGGCGATAAATATTTCAGCGATAAACTGGGACAGTTTGTTTATGTTAAAATACACAATGAAAAAATCCACGAAGGAACACTTATCGAAATGAAGGGGAATAATATTACCCTCCGGACTCGTAAAGACATTATGACGATCGCCCGCTCCAAAGTTGATTATATGTATACCCGGGATCAGGTTACTGTTCCTCAATTGCGTCCGGAACTGGCTTGGGATATTGACAGTCCAATGACCGGTACGATATCAGGCGAACTGGTTTATTTATCGGGTGGCTTTGACTGGAATGCCGTGTACCGTTTTGTGATGAATGGCAATCGGGCAGAACTCATTTCTGAAGCAGTCATCAGCAATAGCAGTAATATAGATTACAGCAATTTTTCATTGAGACTGGTAGAGGGCAATCTGCAGAAAAAAGGCGGCCGGCCGGTTCCTGTCTATCGGGCTGAAGCCAGAATGTCCGCTATGGCCGCTACTCCTGTTGCTGCTGAAGAACAGCTTGGCGATTTTTATATTTATTCTCTTCCGGAACGCATTGATTTAGACCGTAGCCAGAGTGTTACCGTACGCTTGTACGAACCCAGAAATGTTGGTTATACCAAAACGTATGTGTTTGAAAATACCGAGCGAAGCAAAAAAGAAGAACCCCTAAAGATCGAGATCAAACTAGCCAATACTGCAGAAAACAATTTAGATATTCCATTGCCCCAGGGAAAAGTCAGTCTTTATTTAAAGTCGTCTGATGGTTCCCTTGAATTCGCCGGCGAGGATGAACTGAAACAAGTTCCTCGTGGAGAAACAACCACCATTTCTGCTGGCCGGGCCTTTGATGTGATCGGCAAGCGTATTGTCCTTCACTATGACCGTCAGCGCAAAAGTGAAGAAGCATCCATAGAAATCGTTGTGAAAAATAAACGTGATGAAAGAGTGGATATCCGTCTTGTGGAGCAGATTCATGGTGATTGGGTTATCCGAAATGCGTCAGACAATTATATCAAGAAAGATGCCTCAACGATTCACTTTCCTCTTTTGCTGGACGCCGGCGGTTCTAAAACAGTGACGTATACCTATCGCAAGGAATGGAAATAATACCTTGTGTCAGCCCAAACTGATTTAAATACCTCTATAAAATATATTAAAGGTATCGGGCCGAAGAGGGCTGAAGCTCTGTCCACCGCCGGCATTGATACGGTCAATGATCTGCTGCATTATTATCCCCGTCGCTATCTCGACCGCACAACGGTAAAATCAATCCGCGATGTAAAAAAAGGCGATCAGGCGACCATGGTCGGAACGGTGGAAGTCTGCGGCGAACGCCAGGCCCGGAAGCGAAAATTATTCCAGGCTGTTTTGTCAGATGGCACCGGAATGATCACACTTGTATGGTTCAATGGCGTAAAATATATCAAAAATGCCATTCAAAAAGGAGACCGCCTGGCTATTCATGGCAAGGTTGAATTTTATAACGGCTTTCAGATCGTTCATCCGGATTTTGATAAACTGGATTCCGATGCTGATCCGATAAACACGGGTACCATCATTCCATTGTATCCACTGTCTGCAGAATTGAAAAAAGTTCGCATAGACCACCGCATTTTTCGGCGGATTATCAAAAATATTAAAGATCTTTTTTCAGTCATACAAGACCATTTTGAAGAAAGTATTATAAACGAAGAAAAATTAATATCTTTGCAAACTGCTCTGCAGCATATCCATTTTCCTGAATCTAGAGAAAACCTGCACGCCGCCATCTGTAGATTGAAATTTGACGAACACTTTTTCCTGCAGTTGTTAATGGCGTTGCGAAAAAATTCATACGAAAAAGTTGGGACAAACACGCTTACTAAATCCGGACCGCAAGTACAGCAGATCGAGGACGGATTGGGCTTTGAACTCACAGGTGCACAAAAAAATGTGATCCAGGAAATTCTAGAAGACATTGCCCTTCCAAAAGCGATGAATCGATTACTGCAAGGAGACGTCGGTTCAGGAAAAACCATCGTAGCCATTATAGTTGCAGCTACTGCCGTTGTTAATGGAGTCCAGGTTGCTGTCATGGCGCCAACGGAAATTCTGGCGCACCAGCATTATAAATCATTCAAAAAACTATTAAATAAAGTTCACATCAGCTGTGCATTATTGGTGGGGAGGCAAAAAGCGGCGGAACGGAAACAAATATTAACTGCAATAAATGGTGGCAAGATTGATATAGTTGTGGGCACCCATGCCTTAATCCAGAAAGATGTAGAATTCAAAAACCTGGGTTTTGTAGTGGTGGATGAGCAACACCGCTTTGGCGTGGTTCAGCGCGGTAACCTTCTGCAAAAAGGGCTGCATCCTCATCTGCTGGCCATGACAGCTACACCTATTCCCCGGACGATGGCTATAACGTATCACGGTGATATGGATTTATCTATTATTGACGAAATGCCAAAGAATAGGAAACCTGTAATTACAAAAATAGTAAAAGAAGATCGTCTACAGAATGTATATAATTTTATTCGTGAAGAAGTGGAAGCTGGACGACAATGCATGGTAGTTTATCCTCTTGTGGAAGAAACTGAAAAATCAGACCTTGCTGCCGCATCTGAAGGGTATGAATCATTACAGGATATATTTAAAGGTATAAATATCGGTCTTATCCATGGACGGTTGAAAAAGAATGAAAAAGATGCTATCATGGAATCTTATGCCAATAATGAGCTTAATATTTTGGTGTCCACTACGGTAATTGAAGTGGGGATCGATATTTCCAATGCATCAGTTATGCTGATTGAGCATGCTGAACGATATGGGCTGACACAATTACACCAGCTCCGAGGTCGTATTGGTCGGGGCAGCGCCAAGAGTTACTGCATTTTAGTGGAGCGCAATATTAGGGATATATCCAGAAAAAGATTGGCGATAATGGAAAAAATTAATGATGGTTTTGTTATCGCCGATGAAGATCTGAAAATGCGCGGACCGGGAAAATTCTTCAGTACGGAGCAGAGCGGATTTTTTAAACATAAAATTGCAGATATGGTCACTGACGGACCGATTATAAGACAAGCCCGGGAAATAGCACAGAACATTGCTAAAGCAGATACAAAACTAGATGACCATCCGCTTATGAAAGAACGGTTGCTGAAAGATTATGCTCAATATATGGAAACGGTAACGATTAGTTAATGAAAGACCAAACCCACTGCCCACTTTGCAAAAGTGAACTGAAAAAAGTTTACACCACCAAGGATTATTTAGTGAGTGGAGAGATCTTTGATATTGTTGAATGTTCATCCTGCCGCCTGCGCCTGACCAGTCCATTTCCTGACAAGGACAAAATTGGCAGTTATTATGAATCTGATGAGTATATCTCGCACGCGGAAGAGACAAAAGGGCTGTTGGATTCCATTTATAATATGGTTCGTTCTTACATGTTGGGTAGAAAAAGCAACTTAGTTGAAAAATCAGCTGGGAAAAAGCAGGGGAGTATTCTTGATATCGGCTGTGGTGCCGGTCATTTTCTGAAAACAATGAAAAATAGTGATTGGCATGTAAAAGGTGTGGATGCCTCACAAAAAGCACGGGAATTAGTTAAAAATGAGTTCGGAATCAATGTTGAATCACCAAATGATTGGCTGAATTCTAGCGAAAAATATGACATCATCACTTGCTGGCACAGTTTAGAACACGTTCATGAACCTTGGATATATTTGGAAAAAATAAAAACACAGTTAAGTCCTGACGGTGTTTTAATTATCGCCTTGCCTAATTATAAATCTACAGATGCTGAAAAATATGGTGCGGAATGGGCAGCTTATGATGCCCCACGCCATCTATACCATTTTACGCCAACATCTATGGATAAGATTATGTTCGCAAATGAATTCTTGATTACCGGAATACACAGAATGCCATTTGATGCATTTTATGT
>JYMV01019328.1_pt1 | contig 19719 bp, 18 predicted proteins | sample 338911 | NCBI WGS metagenome assembly JYMV01 (sample SAMN03354496, study PRJNA234377) | hydrothermal vent metagenome | biome: Deep sea; feature: Hydrothermal plumes at the Eastern Lau Spreading Center, Western Pacific Ocean; material: Seawater | place: Tonga | collected 2009 | depth 2000 m m
CCAAGATTCATGGCAATATTAACACCAGTTTGCATCGAGAACCAAGTACACACGCCAAAGGCAACATAAGAGCTATATTTTCTACCATGTTTAAGCGCTTCTTTGGCAATATCAAAGCCTTTACCAATGATGTAGGCAAAACAAAATAAAACAAATAGCATACCAATAATGCCCAACTCTTCACCGATAATGGCAAAGATCATATCTGTGTGAGATTCAGGTAATTTGGTGTATTTTTGAATGCCAGCACCTAGCCCTGTGCCGGTCCAATCGCCTCGGGCAATGCCGATTAGTGCTTGTTTAGTTTGATACACTTTATCACTATCATTCATCCATAAATCTGTTTTCCAAAATTCAAACAACCTATTTAATCGAACTGGAGAAAGGAAGTATATATATACGCCAGCTGCACCAAATAGAGCGCCGCCAGTAATTAGTAATTCTTTAATATAAGTACCTGCTACAAACAACATAGTTAACGCTGTGATTGTGATGATAATGGTGGCACCAAGATCAGTCTCAGCCATGATTAAAATTCCAGATGAAGCAACAATAAGCATGGTTTTCCCTAGGCCTTTTAAAGAGCTTGTCACTTGTTTTTCTTGTCGAATTAAAAAACCAGCCATAAATAAAATCATCACTAATTTCATCATTTCAGAAGGCTGAAAGTTGAAAAAACCAAAAACATTAATCCAACGATATGCTCCATTAATTTTTCCGGCACTAATCCCAGGTATAAAAACTAATATAAGTAGTACGAGAGTGGCAATAAAAAGTAATGATGAATACTTTTTAAAAAATGATACAGGGGTTTTTAAAACGAAAAATCCAGCACCCAAACCAAGCACAATAAACAAACCTTGTTTTATGACATAGGAGTAGCTATCAAAATGCCCAAGTGATGCTGAGAAAGATAAGATCCAGCCAAATGTAATTAAAACCAAAATTGTAATTAATAGGTTTTTATCAGGAAATTGGCCAGTTTTTTCAAACATGAATGTTTAGATAGTGATTACTAATGAGTATGTATTTTATACCCTAAATCTAGCTACTATTAGTTGAGCTTTTGTCGCTATTATGGGATAATATTCGTTTTTGCAAATTCACACATCTCTTATGATCTCTACTGCTAATATCACCATGCAATTTGGTGAAAAACCTTTATTTGAAAATATCTCCATTAAGTTTCAAGGTGGTAACCGCTATGGTTTAATCGGTGCGAATGGTTGTGGTAAATCAACCTTTATGAAAATCTTAACTGGTGAATTAACACCTAGCAATGGTACAGTTAGTATTAGTGAGGGTGAGCGCCTTGGTATTTTGCATCAAGACCAGTTTGCTTTTGAAGAGTTTCGTGTGGTCGACACTGTGATCATGGGCCATAGTGAGTTATGGAAAATTAAGAAAGAAAGAGACCGTATTTATGCACTTCCTGAGATGAGTGAAGAAGATGGCATTAAAGTAGCGGAGCTAGAGATGGAGTTTGCGGAGATGGATGGCTATATGGCTGAATCTTCTGCCAGTGAATTATTATTAGGCTTGGATATTCCTGAAGATCAACATTATGGTCTAATGAGTGAGATTGCCCCGGGTTGGAAGCTTCGTGTACTATTAGCACAAGCCTTATTCTCTGATCCAGAAATTCTATTATTAGATGAGCCAACAAACAACTTGGACATTAATTCGATTCGTTGGTTAGAAGGTGTGTTGAATGAGCGCAAAGCCACTATGGTGATCATCTCTCATGATAGACACTTCTTAAATGGCGTATGTACACACATGTCAGATTTAGACTACGGTGCTCTAAATACCTTCCCAGGTAACTACGATGATTTCATGATTGCATCAACGGCTATTCAAGAAAAAATGCAAACTGACAACGCCAAGAAAGAGGCTAAGATTAAAGAGCTTAAGCACTTTGTCTCTCGCTTCTCAGCCAATGCATCGAAGTCTAAGCAGGCCACTTCACGTCAAAAACAACTTGAAAAAATTGAGCTTAATGATATTAAACCTTCTTCAAGAGTAAGTCCCTACATTATCTTTAACCAAGAAAACAAACTCCACAGAAACGTATTGGAAGTTGAAGGGCTAGCAAAAAGTTTCGATGAACTTGAAGTTTTAAAAGACATTGACTTCTTATTTGAAGTCGGTGAACGTGTCGCTATCATTGGTCAAAATGGTATTGGTAAAACCACATTGCTGCGTACTTTGGTAGGTGAGATTGAAGCCGATAAAGGTAAGATCAAGTGGAGTGAAAATTCAAATATTGGTTACTATGCACAGGATCACAGTGCTGATTTTAAAGAGGATATGACCGTACTAGATTGGATGAGCCAATTCAAGAGTGAGAAAGATGATATTCAAGCCATGCGTGGCGTACTTGGTAAGATGCTGTTTGGCAAGAATGACATTATTAAAAGTGTTAAGTCACTTTCTGGTGGTGAGAAGGGCAGAATGCTATTTGGTAAGTTGATGTTACAAAAGCCAAATATTTTGGTCATGGATGAGCCAACTAACCACCTTGATATGGAATCAATTGAAGCACTTAACCTTGCACTGGATAATTATGAGGGTACACTAATCTTTGTGAGTCACGATAGAGAGTTTGTTTCTTCTTTGTCTACCAAGGTTGTAGAGCTTAAAGAAGATGGCATGCATTACTATTCTGGCAATTACGAGGACTACTTAAAATCACAAAGATAATATAAGGATCTGTATATGGTCACAGCAGTATTAAAAAGGTTTGTTAAACGACAAGGCTTTGACTCTGCTGCAATACTTTCGTTCGATACCTTGTTTGCCATTGTGCCTGGCTTAGCACTTAGCTTAAGTGTTTTTTCCTTATCTCCTTACTTTGCTGATTTTCAGCAACATCTAGAGCAGTTTTTGTTTACCCAGCTGTTACCCCAAAATTATGATGCAGCTAAAGACTACATTCAGCAGTTTATTGCTCAAGCACAAGCACTGAAAGGCTTAAGCTCTTTATTCTTGGTTTTTGCTGTGATGTTATTGTTGTATGAAATTGACAAGCGTATTAATCTTGCTTGGCATGACCAGCACCATCGTCATTGGATGGAAGGTTTGGTTTCTTATTTATTTGTATTATTCTTAGGACCTATATTTGTTGGTGCATCGTTATTTTTTAGTTCTTATGTGGTGGCATCAGAGTTGTTTAGTAATCTACCAGCGGCTAATTATGCGCCTATTATGTTGCCGTTTGTATTATCTAGTTTAGGCTTTTCGATTTTGTATTATGCTGTACCCTTAGAAAAGGTACATTTTATCAATGCCCTAAAAGCTGGTGTTATTGCTGCTACCCTCTTAGAGATGATTAAGTATGCGATGTTCGCTTATATCCAGTATTTTCCAGTGTATGAGTTAATTTATGGCACATTGTCCACAGTTATGTTGGTAATGCTGTGGGTTTATTTGGCGTGGATAATCGTACTGTTGGGTGCTAGTTTTTGTTATTGCTTCGAAAACAAAGAGTTAATCAAACTCGACAACTAGAGTAAAATTAGCAAACTTTAATATAGCTGAATTTAGTATGTTTACAGGCATTATTCAAGCAATTGGTACAGTTAAGTCTAAAGATGCATCTGAGCAAGGTGCGGTATTTAGTTTTAGCTCATCTGCACTGGATTTTTCAAATGTTACGATTGGTGACAGCATTGCTGTGAACGGCGTGTGTTTAACCGCCATTGAAATCGGTGATGATTATTTCAAAGCAGACTTGTCCCAGGAAACGCTGGATTGCTCTATTTTTAGTGATTTATTGATAGGTGCAGATGTTAACCTTGAAAAAGCTTTAAGACTTAATCAGGGTATTGATGGTCATCTGGTTAGCGGCCACGTTGATGGTAAGGGCGAAGTGTTGGATAAATACACTGAGGGCGACTCCACGCGTTTTAAAATTAAGACACCACAGAATTTGGTAAAATACATTGCCAGAAAAGGCTCTGTTTGTATTAATGGCGTGAGTTTGACGGTTAATACGATTGATGCGGATGTTTTTGATGTCAATATTGTGCCACATACATTAACAGCAACAACCTTAGGACAACTTAAGATAGGTGACCAACTGAATATTGAAGTTGATATTATTGCTAGACACCTTGAACAATTATTAAATAAAAACGAATCATGATGAAGGCCACAATTGAAGAAATTTTAGAGGACTATAGGCAGGGCAAAATGATCATCCTTATGGATGATGAGGATCGTGAGAACGAAGGTGATTTAATCATTCCAGCTGCGACCGTCACTAAAGAAGATATTAACTTTATGGCCACTCATGGCCGTGGTTTAATCTGCTTAACTCTAACCCAAGAACGTTGTAAACAACTTAATTTACCACTAATGGTAGCGCAAAATAACGACGTTAATGGCACTAACTTTACCGTCTCGATTGAAGCAGTAGAAGGTGTTACCACTGGTATTTCGGCAGCCGATAGAGCTAAGACTGTTTTGGATGCGGTAGCGAAAGATGCCAAGCCATCTGATATTGTACAACCCGGTCATATTTTCCCACTCATGGCACAACCGGGTGGTGTACTAATTCGTGCAGGGCATACTGAAGCAGGTTGTGATTTAGCACGTCTTGCAGGTTATGAGCCAGCAAGTGTAATTGTTGAGATCTTAAATGAAGACGGCACCATGGCTCGCCGTGATGATTTAGAAGTCTTTGCTGAAAAACACGACATTAAGTGGGGTACGATTGAAGACTTAATTAGCTATCGCGTTGAGAATGAAAAAACCATCGAGCGTATTAATGAGCGTGAGTTTAAAACTGATTTTGCCACTTTTAGGCTAGTTTCATTCCTTGACAGTATTCATAATGAAACTCACTTAGCTTTAGTTAAAGGTGAGATTAATGAGGACAGCATTACTTGTGTACGTGTACACATGGAAGATACTTTTAGAGATGTCTTAAATGAGAGTAATACTGGTTTTAGTGTTAACGCAGCCTTAAAGCATATTGCTAAATCCGATAGCGGTGTGTTCTTATTGTTAAGAAAGCAAAGTGACAAATCAATTTTACAAAACATTGATAATACAGTTAGAGATAATGGCGGCGACGATATTAAAACTTATGGTGTTGGTGCGCAAATCTTGTCTGATCTTGGGGTTAAGAAAATGAGAATCTTGGGTAGCCCTAGAAAATTACACGGTCTGAAAGGTTTTGGCTTAGAAGTAAGTAAGTACGTCGATACGCAAAAATAAGGATATTTATGGAATTTAAATTTGATCGCGATGCTAACCAAGATTTTCTTGCAGAAGCAAAAGTTGCTATTATTGTTGGTTATTTCTACCAAGACATTGGCGATAAATTATTAGCTGCAGCACAAGAAACTTTAGCTAAATATGGCATCAATGCAAAGAATGTGAATGTATTTTATGCACCAGGTGCGTTCGAAATCCCATTATTAGCTAAAAGATTGGCGACGCAAAAATCAGATGGTGAGAATTTGTATGATGGCATTGTGACTTTAGGCGCGGTTATTAATGGCGAAACCCCACACTTTGACTTTGTTTGTAATGAGTGTGCTCGTGGTGTTGCTGATGTGTCTTATCAATATGAAATACCAACTGCCTTTGGCGTACTAACCACTTCCAACATGGATCAAACCATCGGTCGTGCAGGTGGCTATAAAGGCAACAAGGGTGAAGAGGCCACCATGGCAATGATTGAGATGCTTTATTTGATGAAGCAAGCTGACACTCAAGCCTTTTAACGATGGCTTATAAAACTTCAAAGCAACGCTCTCGTGAGCGTGTCGTCCAAGCGGTCTATCAATATCTGGTTTCAGGTGGTGAAGTATTGCAAATCGAGCAACAATTTCTAAATCAAAAAGAAGGTAAGATTTCTAAAGCTTTCTTTTCAAACTTATTTATAAATATCTTAAAAAATCTAACTTTGTTAGATGAGCTTATTGCACCGACCATTAGTAGAGAAACAGATGAACTTGGTTCAGTTGAACACGCTGTATTGTATTTGGGTGCGTACGAGCTTAAATTTAGCGCGGAAGTGCCTTACAAGGTAGTGATTAATGAAGCGGTTACAGTGGCTAAACTATATGGCGCTGAGGGTGCCTATAAGTTGGTTAATACTGCACTGGATAAATTAGCACAAGACCTTCGTAGTGCTGAGATTAACGCCTAGATATCTAAATTTTTTATAAGTCGATACTGCATTATCTTGATAGATAATACCCCCTAGTGTAGTTATGAAAGCTAAGCTTTTCTGATACACTATCTTCAAATGGTACTTAACTCGTATACTTTATAACTTCAAGAAGAGAGGGTTTAATTGATTTACTATCTAGTTAAAATTGCTATCACATCAATTTTGATTGTGACAATCTCAGAGATTGCTAAACGAAGTACCTTTCTTGGAGCTCTGTTAGCCTCTCTCCCATTAATCTCCGTATTTGCGATGCTTTGGCTCTATATAGATACCAAAGACGTTGCAAGGGTTGGCACTTTTGCAACGAGTGTCTTTTGGCTTGTTTTACCCACTTTGCCTTTATTTGTGGCATTACCATTGCTATTGAAGCAAGGTCTGCACTTTTATCTCAGCATTAGTCTTTCGATTGGGTTAACTATTGTGTGCTATTGGCTTTTAAATCACTATGAGATTAAACTATAAATATCTTCTAACAAGGTATTTTACTTGACAGATATTCTGGGTAAAGAGTATAGAAGTTAAACCTATTTCAGACATTACAACCAGTGACATATCTGAAGCTATGCTCAGGCTCCCTAATGGCAGTATAGATGTATTAAAAAACTATCATTTTTAGATGGTATAGGATTTTAATCCACTCTTTTAGCTCATATTACAATGCCAAACCCCCAGCATATTTGGGTGTATAGTGTGTCAATAATAACCATAAAATATACATTTGTTATGAAAAACAAATTATTAACAGTGGTAATTCTGTCTATGTTTGTTTCTGGATGCGGTGGTGGCGGTGTCGGTAGTGTCGGCGGCGGTGAAAGCTTTGCTCTAGTTAAATCTGACTATGAGGCTACTGAATACAATAATCAATATGGACTCGGGAATATTAACGCCTCCACTATGTATGTAGGTGGATACTCTGGTAGTGGTGTAACTGTAGCAGTTATTGATACTGGTGTAGACATAGACCATCCTGATTTAGTTAACAATATTGCAACAGGTGGATATGATTATGTTGACAATGACTCTGATGCAAGCCCTAGTGGGCAAGGTGCTGCCATGAGTCATGGAACACACGTTGCTGGAATTATTGCTAGTATGAAAAACAATATTGGTATGCATGGTATTGCTTATAATGCAAAAATCCTACCATTACGTGCAGGTAATTCTGACGGAGCGCTTGCTTATAGCTCTATTAGTAATTCAATTGACAGGTCTATTACTCAGGGTGCTAAAGTTATTAATGCCAGCTTTGGTGGCTACTCTATCCCTGTGTCTATGGCTGATAAATGGAAATTAGCACATAATAACGATATTATCACTGTACATGCTGCTGGCAACAGTAGCGGGGCCAATCCATTATTAAGCGCTTCATTGCCTTTTTATTCTGGTTATGAAAATCTGTCATCCACTTTAGTGGCTGTAGTGGCAACTGATTCTAGTAATAATATTACTTGGTATAGTAATCGCTGTGGTATTGCTAAAAATTGGTGTATGGCAGCTCCTGGCGATAATATTTACTCTACAGTGGCCGTGGATGATAATAATTATAGTGGTAATTATGGAACTATGAGCGGTACTTCAATGGCAGACCCACACGTTTCTGGTGCGGCTGCAGTGTTGCGTTCTATGTGGCCATCTAAAACGGCCGCTCAAATTGTTACTATTCTTTACGATACTGCAACTGATTTAGGTGCTACTGGTATTGATGATATATATGGAAGAGGCTTGTTGAATCTTGCTAATGCATATACAGCACAGGGGGTACTAACTCTATACACCTCTTCTGGCAACAATTATGCTCTTGATGATTCAAGTATAGTTCAAAGTAGCATATTAGGTGACTCACTCACTCAGTCACTAGAGATTGCTGTATTTGATAAATACAAACGTGATTACTATTTTAACTTAAGCAATATTGTGCAAGATTTAACAACTTTCAGTATGGCTGATGAACTAAGCTACAGTGATTCAAGAGTATCAGTTGATGTCGAACCTGGGGTTAGGTTCTTTGGTGATTATGACAAGGATTCGGTTCAGTTTGATAATGACTATAAAGACCTAACACTATCATTTTCTCATAATCAAAACCCAACACAAGTGTTTGCGTTTAATGACCAGACAACTGTATCAGGCGTATCCAGTCAGTATTCTTTATATAGTGACTCATACTTATCTAAAGTTAACAATGCATCTATAGTTAATGTCACTAGAGATGGAGATGTAATAACATCAATAGGTGTGATTTATGGTTATACAGATTTTAATAACGAGCATCCAATTAATGGTATGAACTTTTCTACAATGTCAAAGTTAAATGATGACTTGTCTTTAATAGTTCAAGTAAGTCGTTTAAATGAAAGAGATACTTTCTTATCTAACAGCTTTAGTGGCGCTTTTAAAATAGGTGCTGCCAGTACGAATTTGATTAACTTGATTGTAAAGAACAAGGTAAGTGATAACTTAAATCTTATTACTCAGTATAGTAAAGGCAGAACGAGTGTAGATACTATTACTGATTCGGTTGTATCAAATCTATCAGATATTGAGACTGAAGGTTATTCAGCGTCTTTAGTTAAAAGTGGTTTAGGTATAAATAATGGCACCTTGTTTGCAACCTTCAAACAGCCGTTAAGAGGAAATACTGGTGATATAACTTTAAGTATGGCAGATGGGTTGAATTTAGATGATACTATCAATTTCACAGATAGAAATATAAGGTTAAGTCCTACAGGCACTGAGCATCAACTCACATTAGGCTACTCAACTGATTATAGTAATGATACTGCTGTAACAGTATTGTTAAACCGTAGAGACAATCCTAATCATAGTGCAACTGCTAACGCTGAGAATGCAGCTATGATAAAAATGGTTAAGAGGTTCTAATACTGCTAGTTATGATGACTAAGGTCTCAATAGCTTTATTGCTAACAGCATTAGTAACTGGATGTGTTTACTCAGTAAATAATACACAATCAAAATACCCTAAAGAACTTGTCAATGGTAAAGTCCAAATTGATGATGATTTATATTATGAGCCAATCGGTAAGGATAAGGATGGATGTATGATGTATATAGCACGTTCTAGTAGTCAAGCAACTATGACTGCGGTCATCTATAGAAATAAAAATGGAGTTTTTACTTCTAATAAATCTACAAGTGATTGCCACTCCATATATGACATCTAATGGTGAGTTTATACCGGTAGATACTAAAATTATTTGGCCTTACAATTGTTCAGAACACTAAAATTATTTTTTATTATTCTAAATTAGGTGAAAGTAATCTTTCTGCTTGCTCAACCGATATGCCTTTTCTACTGGCATAATTCTTAACTTGTTGCTGATTAATTTTTGCCACACCAAAGTATCGAGACTCAGGGTGCGCAAAATACCAGCCACTCACTGACGATGTTGGTAACATTGCATAGGAGCTGGTGAGTGTCATGCCAGTGTTTTTTTCAACATCAAGTAATTCCCATAGTTTTTCTTTTTCACTATGGGGTAGCCAGGCGCAGGACGAATGCCTCGGTAATCTTCCTTAATCAGTTCATCGTTATTAAAGTCTTCATCACTATAACCCCATAATTCTGTGCGGAATTTATAATGCATCATTTCAGCAAATGCTTCGGCAAAACGATCGGCTACTGCTTTAATCATGATTGAGTTGTAATCATCATGATCAGCTTCATAAGCCTCGACTAGTGGGTCAATGTTAATCCCTGTAGTCACAGCAAATGCACCCATATAATCCTGAATACCACTATCTTTAGGGGCGATAAAATCACTCAAACAGAAATTAGGCGTGTTGCCTTTTTTATCCAATTGTTGACGTAATTGGTTGAGTGTCATTAGTACCTCACCATTGTCGTCATACAGTTCGATATCCTCATTAATACTATTAGCTGGGAAGATTCCAACTACGGCATTAGCCTGTAGTAATTTACCATCCATGACTTTCTTAAACATCATCTTAGCATCAGCAAATAGTTGCGTTGCCGCTTCACCCACCACTTCATCAGTCAAAATATCAGGAAACTTACCCGCTAATTCCCAAGTGCGGAAAAATGGCACCCAGTCAATAAATTCAAAGATCTCATTAAGATCATAATCTTCGAACACTTGTATGCCGATTTGGTTAGGCTTAGTAATGGAATCAAACTTTAATTTAGGTTTATTTTTTCTAGCACCTTCAAGACTTACAAGCCTACTTGGACCTTTGTTAGCACGCTTAAATCGTACTTGTTCGTATTCTTCTTTAGTGCTTTGAAATAGTTTTGGTTTTAGCTTAGTTGACAGGAGGGAGGTTGCTACACCAACTGCTTTAGAGGCGTCTTTCACATAAAACACACCTTTGTCGTATTGAGGCTCAATCTTTACAGCAGTGTGTGCTTTTGAAGTGGTGGCACCACCTATCATTAGTGGCAGTTCAAAACCTTGACGGGTCATTTCTTTGGCTACAAATACCATTTCATCTAGTGATGGAGTGATCAGACCTGAGAGGCCAATAATATCTACATTTTCTTTTATCGCTGTTTCTAAAATCGTGTCGGCTGGCACCATAACACCGAGGTCAATAATCTCATAGTTATTACAAGAAAGCACAACACCTACAATATTTTTGCCGATATCATGCACATCGCCTTTAACCGTAGCCATTAAGATTTTTCCTCGAGCACTAGAACCGCAATCTTGTTTTTCAGCTTCTAAGAACGGATCCAAATAAGCAACAGACTTCTTCATGACTCGGGCAGATTTTACTACTTGTGGTAAGAACATTCTACCGTCACCAAATAAATCCCCGACTACGTTCATACCATCCATTAGCGGACCTTCAATTACCAGAATAGGGCGACCAAGTTTGTCTAGTGCTTCCTGAGTGTCTTCAACAATAAATTCAGTAATCCCCTTAACCAGTGAATGCTCCAGACGTTTTTCAACTGACCATGTGCGCCATTCAAGATCCCTTTTATTTTCTTGTACCTCACCCGTGCCTGAAAATTTTGGTGCGATATCAACCAGGCGCTCACCTGCTTCTGGGTCTTTATTTAAAACAACATCTTCAACTGCTTTTTTAAGTTCAGGATCGATATCGTCATAGACTACCAACTGGCCAGCATTAACAATACCCATGGTCATGCCAGCTTTTACCGCATGATATAAAAACACTGAATGAATCGCTTCACGAACAGGATTATTTCCTCTAAATGAGAATGATACATTAGACACACCACCCGAGATTTTTGCATAAGCTAGGTTTTTGGTAATCTCTCGTGTGGCTTCAATAAAGTCAACACCGTAGTTGTTGTGCTCTTCAATACCCGTAGCCACCGCAAAAATATTAGGATCAAAAATAATGTCTTCTGGTGGGAAACCAACTTCATCTACTAATATATTGTAGGCATCAGTACAAATCTCAATCTTACGTTCTTGAGTATCAGCTTGGCCAACTTCATCAAAAGCCATAACAATAATCGCTGCACCGTAGCGTTTGCACAGGTGTGCGTATTTAATAAAGTTTTCTTTGCCTTCTTTGAGAGAGATTGAGTTAACAATCGGTTTACCTTGCGTGCATTTTAGGCCTGCTTCAATAATATCCCACTTGGATGAGTCTACCATTAATGGCACCCTAGAAATATCCGGCTCAGAGCCAATCAGATTCATAAAACGAATCATGGCTGCTTTACCATCAAGCATACCTTCGTCCATGTTGATATCAACTATTTGAGCGCCGTCTTCCACTTGAGTTCGGCAAATATCTAAGGCTTCTTCATATTCTTCATTTAGAATTAGACGCTTGAATTTAGCTGAGCCGGTTATATTGGCACGCTCACCAACGTTTACAAACAGTGAATCATCACCAATATTAAAAGCCTCAAGGCCAGACAGACGGCATTCAGGTTTAATATCTGGTATTTGTCTAGGCGGCAAACCTTCAATAGCATCAGCAATGGCTTTAATATGATCAGGTGTGGATCCACAACAGCCACCTAAAATATTGACCAATCCTGATTCAGCCCATTCACCCACTTGCTCACTCATGGTGATCGCACCTAAATCATATTCACCAAATTCATTAGGTAAGCCAGCGTTCGGATGGGCAGATACATAAGTATCTGCTACGCGTGACATCTCAGCCACATATTGACGCAATAGATCAGGTCCTAGTGCACAGTTAAGGCCAATTGAAATCGGCTTAGCGTGACGTAATGAGTTGTAGAATGCCTCGGTAACCTGACCGGATAGTGTACGACCAGAGGCATCAGTTATGGTGCCTGAGATCATAATTGGTAATTCGACACCATCTTCTTCAAATACTTGTTGTACGGCAAAAATAGCGGCCTTGGCATTGAGTGTATCAAAGATGGTTTCAATCAGAATAATATCTGCACCACCTTCAATCAATCCTCGCGTCGATTCAGAATAGACTTCAACCAATTCATCAAAGCTAACGTTTCTAAAGCCAGGGTCATTGACATCAGGTGAGAGTGAGCAGGTGCGTGAAGTTGGACCAATAACGCCAGCAACAAAGCGCGGCTTGTCATCCGTTGAGAATTCTTTACAAACTTCTTTAGCAATTTTTGCACTTTCAACATTAATTTCATAAGCCAGATTTTCCATCTGGTAATCAGACATCGAAGTACGAGTAGCATTAAAAGTATTGGTCTCAACAATATCTGCACCTACTTCTAGATAAGACTTATGAATGTCTTTAATAATTTTAGGTTGGGTTAGAGACAACAGATCGTTATTGCCTTGAACTAAGATATGCCAATCTTCAAAGCGCTCTCCACGGTAATCTTCTTCGCTAAGCTTGTGCTTTTGAATCATGGTACCCATGGCGCCATCTAGCACTAAGATTCTTTGCGAGAGAAGTGTTTGCAATAACTGTTTATTCGACATGTTTGGTATTATAATTGAGTCAAATTTAATAGGGAGTTTTGATGTATAAATTGTTTATAACAGTAATGTTTCTCATCAGTTTTAATGCAAATGCTTTTTTAGACTTTAATAATTATGGCGTAGACTACAAAAATAATGACTGGCCAATTTGGACGCCGATGTATTGGATGGAAAAAGTGACAGACAATGATATCTTTGGTAATCAACGTAACAGAGGTTATTCTTATCCTTATAACAATCGACCTTACAATATTGGTGCATCACAATTTGACATGAGCCAAATGCCAACCCCAGGTCAAGCTTACCAGGCAGAAAGCAACTACATGCCACAGCCAATGTACACAACACCTGCGGCGCAATCCTTTACTAACCGAGGTATTATGCCACCAATGGGTGGTTATGATTTACCGAGCCCTTACCCAAGTGATTATCAATCCAATCAACTGCCAAGCCCTTACCCAAGTAATTATCAACCTAATCAACTGCCAAGCCCTTATCCGATTGGATTTTAAGTTACGTTCATTTTAAAACAATAGTATTCAATTATAATAGTATTGACTTATAATATTATTATGTTATAATATAAGCTCCTTTAATTTAATATATGGAGATAGGAAAATGAAAAAGATATTAGCAGTAGTATTATTAGCATTCGCATTAGGCGCAAATGCATTTTGGAATAACAACAATAACACTCCTTGGAGCAATGGTTCTAACAACTATAACGGTTACCAAGAAGATAACGGTATGTTTGGTTACAACCCATACGATTTCTGGGATCCACGTTGGTACATGGAAGAAATGAGCAACATGGTTGACGAGTTTGACGATGAGTTCAATAACAATAACTACAATGGTTATGGTTACAACCCATATAACAACAATGCAGCAGTAGCACCTATTGCTCCAAAAGTTGCAGCAAAATAATTTAATTTATTTTTGCTAAAAAAAACCAGCGCTTGCGCTGGTTTTTTTACGTCTGAAGAAAAATATTGGTATATAATTCACCTAAATTTTTTTAATTATCTGAGGAGAAAAAGAAGAATGAAAAAAATATTTGCAGTAGTATTATTGGCATTCGCACTAAGTGCAAATGCATTCTGGAACAACAATAACAGTCCTTGGGGCGGTAATAATAGCTATTACGGTGGCGGTTACAACGATAACGGCATGTTTGGTTACAATCCATACGATTTTTGGGATCCAAGATGGTATTTTGAAGAAATGGATAACATGATGGATGAGTTTGATAATAACAGCTGGGGTAATAATTATGGTGGTAGTGGTTACAACCCATACAACAACTCTAGATATTCTCCTTGGAATTCTGCAGCACCAATAGCGCCAAGAGTAAAATAATTTAATTTAATTTACTAGAAAAAACCAGCACTTATTGCTGGTTTTTTTTCGTCCACAAAAAAAATATTGGTTTATAATGACATTTAATTTTTTAATGATAAGAGGAGATCAAGATGAAAAAAATTATAACAGTTTCATTATTAACACTAACACTGAACGCGACAGCAGGTTGGGGTGGTAACAGCGGTCCGTGGGGTAATAGCGGCTGGAACAATGGCCCTTGGGGTGGTAACAACAATGGCATTTTTGGTAGCAATCCATATAGTATGTTTACGCCAGATTGGTTTAGTGAAGAAATGGATGACTTTATGGATGAGTTTGATAACAATGATGGCCCTTGGGGTAACCAAGGTTTTAATAGAGGTCCATGGGGTAACCAAGGTTTTAATAGAGGTCCATGGGGTAACCAAGGTTTTAATAGAGGTCCATGGGGTAATCAAGGTTTTAACAATGGTCCATGGCGCAATTACGGCTACAATATGCCGATTCCAGTTTCCTCAGAGTCTAATCAAACAGACGCTAAGTAATCGAATAATTTGATTTTAAAAAGCCAGCGTTAAGCTGGCTTTTTTGTTGATAAAATATCCAGAATGTGGACATATATATTTAGACGGGCGTTATATAGCATCCCTATTTTATTGGGGGTTAACCTTATTACCTTCTTATTGTTTTTTATGGTGAATACGCCAGACGATATGGCGCGCATTCAGCTCGGTGCTAAGCATGTAACCGAGGCTGATATCTACACCTGGAAGGAAGAGAAGGGCTACAATAAACCTTTATTTGTTAATACTAACCAATCAGGCTCAGCGATACTGACTGACACCATCTTTTATCAAAAATCTGTGCCATTATTCCAATTAGATTTTGGTCATTCTGATTCAGGTAGAAATATTAATAAAGATATTGGTGAGCGTATGTGGCCATCCTTAGCGTTAGCCATCCCATCTTTTATCATTGCACTGATTACCAATATTGTCTTTGCCATGTGGATGGTGATGTTGCTCGGTACCAAGTTAGAACGACCGATTTTAATTTTAAGTGTGGCTCTGATGTCTATTTCCGGACTTTTTTATATTATTATTGCGCAAAAAGTAGTTGCAGGCATGTGGCATTGGTTTCCAGTTTCAGGTTATCAAAGTGGGGTTGAAGCTTGGCGTTTTGTCATGCTGCCGGTATTGATTGGTGTAGTGGCTGGGCTGGGTGCTGGGGTTAGATGGTATCGTTCCATTTTCTTAGAAGAAATCAATAAGCCATATGTCAATACTGCCCGTGCTAAAGGACTTAACGAGCGACAGGTACTGTTTAAGCATGTACTTAAAAACGCCATGATTCCGATTCTAACTGGTGTCGTTGTAGTGATTCCATCGTTATTTATGGGTAGTCTGATTATGGAATCTTTCTTCTCTATCCCAGGTTTGGGTAGTTACACCATTGATGCAATTAATTCGCAAGATTTTGCCATTGTGCGTGCCATGGTATTTTTGGGCTCGATACTCTACATTGTCGGATTGTTATTAACGGATATTTCCTATACTTGGGTTGATCCAAGGGTGAAATTCAAATGACCTTTATTTGGCTTTGGACAGACTTCTTGTTATGGCTATTATTTGCCCTTACCATCTTCGCTGTGGTGAAAATACGCGGTAACGATTTATTGCATCAAAAATGGCAAAAAATCTTTGCTCAACCTTTAGCGCTTTCAGCCTTTATTGTTTTTACTTTTTATATCGTCATCGGCCTGTCAGATTCTATACATTTTAGGTTTGACAAGGACACCACTACTTATAGTGTGCTTGACAGGGTGTTGTTACCAGCGCTAGAGGCCGATGAAAAAACTTACTCAACCCCACTGAATTACGAGCAATTTTCTAAAGAATACTTAGACAGTGGTCTTCGAGGTAGAGTGCACCTCAACCTAGTCTCTAGCGAGATTACCAGCCCAAGTGATAATACTAAGCAAATCTTAACAATTACTGCCAATGTGTTATTTTATACGGTAGCTATCTTTGTTGCTTTTATATTACTTCTTGAGCAGTTTACATCCATTAACACAAGATCAAAAAATAGCAGGCCGGCCTTGGTGACAATTTTTGTTTTGGTATTTTTCTGCATTTGGACAATATTAATGATGCCAAATTATCATATTTTAGGCACAGATAAAGCTGGAATTGATGTGTTCTATAAAGCGGTTAAGAGCATCCGTACTGGTATGATTTTTGGTTTGTTAACTACGCTATTGGCCTTACCACCAGCGATTATTTTGGGGTTGATGGCAGGATATTTCAAAGGCAAAACTGATGACGTTATTCAGTACATTTACACGACTATTAATGCCATTCCAGGCATCCTGCTGATTGCCGCTCTGGTGTTGATTTTGCAGGTGTATATGGATGAACATGCTTCTGATTATGCATCCTCTCTAGAACGTTCAGACCTCAAACTCTTGTTGCTCTGTGTGATTTTAGCACTCACTTCATGGACAGGCTTATGTCGTCTTATCCGCGCTGAAACCCTTAAACTCTCAGAGTTGGAATTTGTTCAAGCTGCTAAAGTGTTTGGTGTGAGTAATATTAAGATTTTATTTAATCACCTGATGCCAAATGTGATGCACTTAGTGTTGATCTCTATCGTGCTGGATTTCTCCGGCTTGGTTCTGATTGAAGCTGTGCTTTCCTATATCGGTGTAGGTGTTGATGCCACCACCATGAGCTGGGGTAATATGATTAACGCAGCACGTTTAGAGCTCTCAACCGATCCTGTGGTTTGGTGGCCACTAGCTTCAAGCTTTATCTTTATGTTTATTTTAGTGCTTAGTGCCAATCTATTTGCTGATCGCGTACGTCAAGTATTTGATCCTAAGGGGGATACCGATGAGTAATTCATTACTGTCTGTTGAAAATCTCTCAATTTTCACTAAATCACAAGAAATCGTCAAAAATATTAGTTTTAGTATTGATGAGGGTGAAATCTTTGCTTTGGTGGGTGAATCAGGCTCTGGAAAGAGCTTAACTGCACTTTCTGTGGTTGATTTACTGGCAAAAAACCTGCAAAAAAGTGGCAAAATCATTTATCAGAATAGTGATTTGAGTTATTCACAGCAAATCCAAAATTTTAGAGGTTCAGAGATTGCCTTTATCTTCCAAGACCCAACCAACAGTCTAAACCCGATTATGACGATTGGTGAGCAAGTTGATGAAGTCTTGAACTTGCATACCAATTTACACAAAAAGCAGCGAAAATCGCGTGTCTTGGAGTTATTTGACCAGGTTGATCTTGATACCACAGAGCAAATGTACGCCAGATACCCGCATCAAGTCTCTGGCGGACAAAAACAACGGATTATGATCGCTTGCGCTTTGGCAGGTGGTGCCAAATTATTGATTGCCGATGAACCGACCACGGCATTGGACGTTACTACGCAAAAACAAGTGTTAGACCTGTTATTAAATCTTCGAAAAAATCAAAAATTATCGATCTTATTAATTACGCATGATTTGTCGGTGGTTAAGTTGATGGCTGACAAGGTAGCGGTGATGCATCAAGGTAAGATTATTGAAAATAGAGATAAAACTGAATTTTTCCAAAATCCCATTGAACAATATTCTAAAGAGCTTTTAGTATCACTACCCAAAGGTGAGCGAGGTCAACAACACGGAGAAACGCTCCTTAAAGGCGATAACGTTAAAGTTTACTTTCCGATTAAGACGGGCCTGTTCCAACGTACAACTGATTATGTCAGAGCAGTTGATGAGGTTAACTTTACCCTTAAACAAGGTCAAAACCTTGCTATTGTGGGTGAATCAGGCTCAGGAAAAACTACATTAGCCAAAGCTATTGATCTGCACGAGGGTAGTGTGCATATGGGTAATGAGCAGATTGAACATTACGCTCGTAAAGTTTATGCATCTAAAGTACAAATCGTATTTCAAAATGTGACCTCGAGCTTTAACCCACGCATGCGTATTTCTCAAACCTTGCTGGAGGGTTTAGAAGCACTTAATCCTAACCATGCTAATTTGACCTATCTTGGTGAATTATTACAAGAAGTGGAGCTTAATCCTGAGTTGATGCACCGCTATCCACATGAGCTTTCAGGTGGTCAATTACAACGCTTGTCAATCGCACGAGCGATTAGTGTTAATCCACAAATCATCATTTGTGACGAGCCAACCTCAGCGCTCGATGCCACAGTCAAAGTACAAATTTTGAATTTATTATTGCGCTTACAGCGCGAAAAGGGCGTGAGCTATATTATCATCACCCACGATATTTCTATTGTTGATTATTTTGCTGATACAGTGATTGTAATGAAGCAGGGCAAGGCACTAGAGAGCGGCAATACGCAAGAGATACTCAATAACCCTCAAAATGATTATACAAAAGCGTTACTATCATCAGTACTGAATTAGGTTAAAATTACGCACCCAAAATAGTCCCGAAAATAGGAATAAAAATGAGTGAGAATTGTATCTTTTGTAAATTAAGAGAAGAAAGAGTTATTGGAGAGTGTGATTTTACAAAGACATTTATTGATACTTATCCAGCATCACCCGGACATACATTAATCGTTCCAAAAAGACATTTTGCAACTTTTTTTGAAGCCAGTGAAGATGAATTGCTAGCGATAGGCAAGGCTGAAGAATTTTCACCAGATGGCTACAACATTGGCGTTAATAATGGACAAGCGGCTGGGCAAAGCGTTATGCATCTACATGTACATTTAATCCCTAGATATAATGGCGATGTAGAAGATCCAAAAGGTGGAGTGCGTTGGATACTGAAAGATAAAGCTGATTATTGGAGCAATAAATAAAAATTCTCTTTATAGTCATTTGAATAATGTTACAATATTCAAATGACTATAAAAAAACAATCTCATGGTGGTGCCCGATCTGGTGCTGGGCGCAAAAAAAATACCGGTAAATTCAAAGAAGACACTAAGGTAATTAGGGTGCCAGTTAGCCTGCTTGATTCGGTCAAATCCTCGCTAGAGTTATATAAATCTCAACTTAAGTCTAATGTTAAAGTACTGTTACCGGTAGGAGACGCAGTTGATATATCGTTGCCGATTTTTACCTCAAGAGTACAAGCTGGCTTTCCATCCCCTGCAGATGATCATCTAGAAGATACACTCGATCTTAATACACACTTGATTCATCATAAAGAGTCCACTTTTTTTGTTAAATCGCAGGGTGAATCAATGTTGGGTGCGGGGATCCATCCGGGTGATATTTTGGTGGTGGATAAATCTTTAATTGCTAAAAGTGGCAAGAT
>JYMV01041964.1_pt1 | contig 19698 bp, 19 predicted proteins | sample 338911 | NCBI WGS metagenome assembly JYMV01 (sample SAMN03354496, study PRJNA234377) | hydrothermal vent metagenome | biome: Deep sea; feature: Hydrothermal plumes at the Eastern Lau Spreading Center, Western Pacific Ocean; material: Seawater | place: Tonga | collected 2009 | depth 2000 m m
TCAAGGCCAATCATGGTGAGTTTATTGCCAATTTCCTGAGGGGAAGCATTAGTCTCGAACTCTTGCTCCAACCATTTCATGGAAAACTTCATTTGGCAGCTCTCCCTACAACTGTAGGTACATCCAGTGGCTGAAATCCATAATGCCTGAGCCAACGAAGGTCAGAATCATAAAATGTCCTAAGGTCCGGGATACCATATTTCAACATGGCTATGCGTTCTATCCCCATTCCAAATGCAAATCCTTGGTACCTACTAGAATCAATACCGCAGTTTTCTAGTACTTTCGGGTTTACCATGCCGGAACCCAAAATTTCCAACCAGCCATCACCGTGACCTATTTTTAGTGTTCCACCATCAAATGTGCAGCCAATATCCACCTCTGCAGAAGGCTCGGTGAAAGGAAAATAGCTGGGACGGAACCTAACGGGCAAATCTTCGACACCGAAAAAGGCTCGACAGAACTCGATCAAACAACCCTTTAAATGCCCCATATGGGTTGTCTCATCCACTAACAATCCCTCCACTTGGTGAAACATTGGTGAATGGGTCGCATCGTGGTCGCACCGGTAAGTTCGTCCAGGAACAATAATACGTATGGGCGGATTGGTACTTTGCATAGTGCGGATTTGGACCGGGCTCGTGTGCGTACGAAGTACCATACGTTCGCCATTCTTTTCTGCGTTCAAATAAAAAGTGTCATGTTCCTGACGGGCGGGATGATTGGGTGGAATATTGAGTGCGGTAAAGTTGTACCAGTCCTCTTCAATATCTGGTCCTTCCTCTACACTGAAGCCCATTTCACCAAAAATAGAAGTTACCTCATCGATAGTTTGGCTGATTGGATGTATAGATCCGGTTAGTTGAGGTCTGACAGGGAGTGAAATATCTATCGTCTCCTCGGCAAGCTGGGCTTCTATCCCGGAACTTTCAAGAACCCGCTTTTTCTTTTCGATCAAATCAAGGATTGTATTTTTTAGTTCATTTAATTTTTTACCAACCAACCTCCGTTCTGCTGGTCCTAATTGACCAAGTCCCTTCATTAGAAGGGTTATGCGCCCATTCTTACCAAGTTCAGAAATACGTATGGCTTCCAACGCGTCTAAATTTTCTGCCCTACTGACGGCGCTCTCGACTTCATCTTTAAGTTTGTTGGTGTCTTCCATCTCTTTGTGTTCCATGACAGTGCAAACAACTGGCGCCCACTATCTCCAGCCTGGAATAATGTAACTCGCAGAGATATGCAATCTACTTGGAGAGAGCAGTTTGAGCTTGTTCTACCAAACTTTTAAATGAAAGTGGCTCACTAACCGCCAGATCAGACAGCACTTTACGGTCAAGATCAATCCCAGCTTTGTTTAAACCATTCATGAATTGAGAGTAAGTAAGACCGCTCAACCGTGCCCCCGCATTAATACGCTGAATCCAGAGAGACCGGAAATTACGCTTACGCACGCGGCGGTCCCGGTATGCGTATTGCATTGCCTTCTCAGACCGTTGCTTTGCTAGCCGGAAGTTATTCTTACTACGACCTTGGAAACCCTTGGCGCGGGCAATTATTTTCTTGCGCCGCGCACGGCTGGCTACTTTTCCTTGCGCTCGTGCCATGCCTAGTTACTCCGGTTATAAGGCATATAGGATTTGATAATACGGGAATCTGCTTTGCCAAGCATTCGAGTACCGCGGTTCTGACGTTTCATCTTTTTGGATCGTTTGCGCAGATTATGTTGCTTAAAAGCGAAGGATCCACGAACCCTTCCGCTTGCTGTCATTCTAAATCGCTTCTTGGCGCTGGATTTGGTTTTCATTTTGGGCATTTTATATCCTCTTGTTATCTTTTTTCGTATTCGAAAAAACTATTTGAGCAGGTAGGCTGCCCAGGGCGGTTACTTCTACACTTCACCCTGCCCGACCGCTCTCTGAAGCGCGGTTTTATAAGAGATTGGGACTAAGTTTACAAGGGATTAATAGCTCTAATTAGATGGAACAGACTAGATAACCAAGTATGCCCTTTTGAACAGGCGTGGATTTAGCTGGATCAATTAATCCAACGAGCTTTTACAAATTTGATTTTTAGCAATCCAAATTGCCACTTGTACATTTTAGAGAAACACTATGTCATCGTTGGAGTGGTCCACCCTACCTTAACTTGATTTTATTAGCATGGATAAACTTGAATCTTATAATCAATCTACTTAGAAAAAGTTGCCCATGGTAACTCATATTGAAAGGTGTTTTTAGATGGAACTCGGTTATTCAACAATTGCCCTACTGTTTCCGGCAATTCCTCTTATGTTTTTAGTATATTCAAATACATCGACCGCCGTGGGAGCTAGACTTAGAGAACTGTTCGAAGCAGTTTCACGCGGGGACGTCACTGGTGACGAGTATAATCGAGTTAGTGAGGAAGCAGAATATCTGGCCAAACGCCTTTCTCTCCTGAGGTCCGCTCAGATGCTGTCAGGGTTAACCTTTTTGTTCAATTTACTAACTCTAGTCAGTATTTATTTGGAACAACAAGTGTTTGCCCAATACCTATTTGGGTGCGCCGTCATTATAATGATGCTTTCTATACTCCTCTACTTGATGGAAATATCCGCAACTGTTAGAGCGGTAGGCCTGATTTTAAACAAAATAAAATCAAGTTCGAAACCATAATTACAAGGGTATATCTTAATAAAATGTTTTTATACCGTAGCCTCTCAGAAGTGTTTAGCATTTAGGACGTTTCTAATGTCTTTTTTTAACTCTTTGGGAAAAAAATGAAATCCGTAGCCATTCAAACCCTAGGTCACTCCCTTTCAAGGTGGCGGCAAAGTCCATGTCAATTGAACTAAAATATTTTCCAGACGCCTGCGTCCCGTGACTGTCACCCAAGCCCACTAGTTTACTGTGGCGCGAACACCATGGTCACCTGGCGACCCTCCATCTTGGGAAATTGTTCAACCTTTGCAATCCCCTCGAGATCTCCTTGAACTCGTTCAAGTAATTTAGCTCCAAGTTCCTGGTGAGCCATCTCTCGGCCGCGGAAACGCAATGTTACCTTAACCTTATCCCCATCGCCAAAAAACCGATTCATAGCTCTTATCTTGACCTGGTAATCATGTTCTTCAATATTTGGACGGATTTTGATTTCCTTGACAATAATCACGCTCTGTTTTTTCCGAGCTTCGCTTTTTTTCTTTTGAGCTTCGTATTTGTATTTGCCATAATCCATAATCTTAGCAACTGGAGGGCGGGCATTGGGTGAAATCTCAACCAAGTCTAATCCCTCAGCAGCAGCTTGTTGAAAAGCTTCTTGGGTATCCGTGACACCAACGTTCTCGCCGCTTGAACGGATAAGTCTAACCTGAGATGATGATATGTCTTCGTTTACCGCCGGACCGTCCTTCTTGGGTTTGGCGTTCGTAGGTGGGCTTGCGATTTAACTCTCTCCTTGTTCCGGCCCTCTTCTCCAAGGGGACCGGGGATCTTGAAATCGCGCCTTATTGTCTTCCCTTAGAGAGATGAAGGTCTTTCTCCCATTAAAAAATGACTGCTAAACTGAGCATTCATCACTTAATCAGATAAAAGGCTCGGCATAGCTGCTTCCATTGCCAGTGTATCAACTGCCTGAGCGAGCGCAACAATTTCTTGTTCTTTGCCGCCTAATCTTCGTATCGAAACAGTACGGTTGGTCGCTTCTCGGGCGCCTACTACAAAAATTACGGGGACTTTGGCAACAGAATGCTCACGAACTTTGAAATTAATTTTTTCATTACGAACATCGGTTTCAGCCTTCAAGCTCACTGCTCGACAGGCTGCCACCACATCTTCCGCATAACTAGCCGCCTCATCCGTAATGGACGCTACTACAATCTGTAGCGGCGCCAGCCAAAGTGGAAATCGTCCAGAAAAATTTTCAATGAGTATACCAATAAACCGTTCAAAAGATCCCAAAATTGCGCGATGCAACATCACGGGCCGGTGTTTTTCTCCATTCATACCAATATAGCTGGCGTCGAGCCGTTCCGGCAGCACAAAGTCTACTTGTAGTGTGCCGCACTGCCAATCCCGACCAATCGCGTCTCGCAACACAAACTCCAGCTTGGGACCATAAAATGCACCCTCTCCAGGATTGAGTACGTAATCGTAATCTGCAGCCTCAACGGCCTCTTTTAGCGCGCATTCCGCACGCTCCCAAACCTCATCACTTCCGGCTCGAACCTGAGGTCGATCCGAATATTTTATTATCACATCCTCGAAACCAAAATCCTTGTAAATACTCATCAACAGGTCACAGAATATTTTAGTTTCAGACGTAATCTGTTCATTTGTGCAGAAAATATGAGCATCATCTTGGGTAAAAGCCCGCACCCTCATCAATCCATGTAGTGCACCTGAAGGCTCATTGCGATGACAAGAGCCAAATTCGGCCATACGATATGGCAAGTCCCTGTAACTCTTAACACCTTGACTAAATATCTGCACATGGCAAGGGCAATTCATCGGTTTGATTGCGAGCACTTTCTCTTCGTCCTCAGTAACAAACATACTTTCGCGAAACTTTTCCCAGTGACCGGAATCTTCCCAGAGAGTTTTATCCACAAGCTGAGGTGTATTCACTTCCACATAGCCAGCCCTCTCAAGCCTGATACGCATATATGACTGAACAGTGCGGTAAAGTGTCCAACCATTTGGATGCCAAAAAACAGCTCCCGCTGCTTCTTCCTGCAGATGAAACAAATTGAGTTCACGACCGATGCGGCGGTGGTCACGCTTTTCCGCTTCTTCAAGCATATGAAGATAGGCCTTGAGCTGTTTCTGGTCAGACCAAGCCGTCCCATACATACGCTGTAGCATCTCATTGTTGGAATCTCCGCGCCAGTAGGCGCCCGCTAGTTTCATCATTTTAAAAGCTTTTGGCAGTTTACCAGTAGAAGGAAGGTGAGGCCCCCGGCAAAGATCCAACCAATTACCTTGTCGGTAAACAGAAACTTCCTCATCTTCGGGTAAATCGTTAATTATCTCTGCCTTATAAACTTCACCCTTTGATAAAAAATGATTAGTCGCTTCATCACGATTCCAAATTTTGCGCTCTATCGGCAAATCCTGATCAATAATTTCAACCATACGGTTTTCAATAACCTCGAAATCATCTGATGAAAATTGATTTTCCCGAGCAAAGTCGTAATAAAAGCCATTTTCAATAGTGGGACCGATTGTAACCTGAGTGTCTGGGAAGAGCTCCTGCACGGCTTGAGCGAGAACGTGAGCTGTATCGTGACGGATTAGTTCAAGAGCGTCTTCATCTTTTAACGTTACCACGGAAAATTCACCATCTTCGTAAATTTCCGTTTTCAAGTCGCGAAGTTCACCATTAAAACGTATGGCTAGAGCCGCATTGGCAAGTCCAGGCCCAATTGCCATAGCTATTTCTAATCCAGAAACGGCCATAGGAAATTCTCGTATAGATCCATCGGGAAGTGTCAATTTAATAATTTTTGGATTCTGTAACGATTTCCGCATATTCTTATCTCAGACTCAAAACCAAAAAAACCCTCCCAATTCAACCAGGAGGGGACAAAAGTTTTGTACAATTATCTCGGAAAATGTCACGCTTGCTCTCTCACCGCGCCAGCTTTTTCCGCAATAGCTAGCATTTTGTCACCACAGCGTTCTTTATAACAGTAATACCAGTGTTTTTGTCAAGCTGACTGAGTATTCCATAAAACCCTTGCAACGTCCTCCACATATAATGTCGCCAAGTCTTGGCGACGCAAAATAGTAACCTTGGAGCCGCGTTGCGCGCAAAGGGTTGGATCTGAGGCGGCAGAGTAGAGAACCACTGAAGGACAACCTTGGGCGCTGAACAAATGCATTGGACCATTATCGTTGCCGATCGCGTAAGTTGCCCGTCGAGAAAGTACAAACAATTCCTCTAAAGATGTTTGGCCAGCTAGATTATATCCTTCCTCTAGGTCATCGGTGATCTTATCCCCAATTTCTGCCTCTGCAAGTGTTCCAATTACTATGGGTTGAATACCCTCACGCTCTAATAGAGACGCCAGCTTTTTAAAATATTCAATGGGCCAGCGTTTGGCGGGTCGATGAGCAGCTCCACCTGGAACTAAGAGAGCATAGGGGTTCCGAATTTGAAAACGGGAAATATCACCGTTTACCCATGAGAAGTCTGGATTAGGCGGGTGAGCAAGACCTCCCATAACCAATTGCTCAGCCTGACGGTCTATAGTATGCATTGAGTTCCTGTTCGAATTCGAATGAGGATGCGAACATCCTCTGGCTATCCCTGACCACTCCGGCGCCTTATTTGGCCAGAATAATTTGAAATACAAATTACTTCGATCAGAAGTCTGCAAATCATATACCCTCTGGAATCCGCCGTCACGAAGCCGGGCTCTAAAACCGAACCAACTAACCACGTCAATAATTTTTGGCCTTTTATCAACCCACACCTCGTTAAACCAAGGGGACTTTGCAGAGAACTCCGCAAAAGGCATAGATGTCAAAAGGGTTATAGATGCCCTATTGTGGTGTGCTCGAATTGCTGAAAAGGCCCCACCCGCCTGAATAAAGTCACCGAGAGCACCTAGTTTTATGACGAGAATATTTTGGCTCACGACTAACTTGGAGAACTTAGCTTAGAAAATTTGGGTCCCAGGAGTGCATTGTAAACTTCAAGTGTTTTGTTGCACATATTTGATTTAGAATATTTGTTTCGGATATGTTGTATGGCCTGTTCAGAAAACACTTGCCGTTCCTTTGCAGTTTGTACCAGGGCCCTATTGATTATTGACGCTAGAGCCTTTGCATCTCCCGGCGGCGTTAGCCACCCCGTTTCACCATCGACTACTGTCTCCCGTGCACCACCATGATTGGCTGCAATCACCAACCGACCCAAAGATTGTGCTTCAGCAGCCACTCGACCGAAAGCTTCTGGCTCAGTTGACGCTGATATGACAATGTCCGATAACATATATGCCGCCGGCATATCTTCACAATGGTCAATCACATGGATGGCATCTGCTAATCCGTATTGGTTAATTAGATTTTCAAGTTCGCGACGATACATTTCTCGGCCTTGATCGGATCCTACTATCAGACACTGAAAATTTTTATGTCCCAGTTCTTTGATGGCATCTATTAAAATCAAATGCCCTTTCCAGCGAGTTAAACGGCCCGGCATCATAATGACTGGGACCCCATCAGGTAGACGCCATTTTGTTGCTTGGTTAACTACACGTTCCTTGCTTATTTTGGTTAAATCAAACTTCCCAAGATCTATCCCTCTCGGAATCACTATTATCCTTCCCGCCGGAACTCCATAATTTTGACGGATATGACCAGCTATAAATCCCGATATTGCAATTACCACCTCGCCTTTGGTCATTATCGAGTTGTAGTAATATTTTATCGGGTTATTGTTTCCATAAGTACCATGGAAAGTGGTGACAAAGGGTTTGTTAGTGCGCCTTGAAGCAAGCCATGAACTCCAGGCTGGCGCACGAGACCGAGCGTGTATAATATCTATTTTTTCTGCTTCCACCAAATCAACGAGATGCCTTATATTTCTCCACATAATAAACGGATTTTTAGAGTCCACAGGCAACTTCACGTGCTCTGCACCAAGACGGATAACCTCGTGCGTCATTGGTCCACCCGCTGATGCAACTATTGCGCGTCCTCCACCGTCAACAATAGCACCCGCAATGTCCACGGCTCCCCTTTCTACCCCACCGGTTACCAACGCGGGCAAAACCTGTAAAACTGTAGGTGGACGGGTTTTGACGGGAGAGGTAGATTGCAATTCCGTTTGCTTCTCCTCCATGTCATAATGCTTACTTTGATTCAACTTTTAGGAGCCTCGATAGCTGTTGAAATATGACCAAACATTGCAATAGTCCATATTTGTCCTCTTATAGATGCCATTTCAGATTTTAACACGCGAGAATGGTACGTCCATCGCCTACAACAAGTTAGAAGGGGATCCACCCGGACTGATCTTTATGAGTGGATTTATGTCAGATATGAATGGTTCCAAAGCCTTGGCACTGGAACAACATTGCCAGGAACGAGGTCTAGCCTTTTTGCGGTTTGATTATATGGGACATGGTAATTCTTCAGGTAATTTTGCCGATGGAACAATAGGCCTTTGGGCACAGAACGCCTTAACCGCGTTTGACGAGCTTACAGAAGGGCCACAAATAATTATCGGTTCGAGTATGGGGGGCTGGATGATGATACTTACCGCAGTTAGTAGGCCAGAGCGCGTAGCCGGTTTAGTGGGAATAGCCGCCGCCCCAGATTTCACAGAAGATCTATTACCAAAACAATTGACTGAAATCCAGTTATCTAAAATCCAGGAAGACGGGTTTGTTGTTATCCCCAGTGAATATGAAATACCCTACACAATCACCAAAAAACTTTTGGACGATGGAACTCAGCATCTTGTTTTACGAAATGAAATTCCCCTCGATTGCCCAGTTCGACTTCTGCACGGACTTGAAGACACTTCGGTTCCATGGGAAACAGCGTTGAAAATACAAAATATGGTTCGCTCTAAGGATGTGGAAGTGACCCTAATTAAGAACGGCGACCACAGGCTCAGCAGAGAAGAAGATTTGGAGAAGCTGAAAAAGACTGTTATGGAAATAGTTTAGCCTATCTCATTTTCAAGGATTGCCGTTAAACCTGCCCTGTACGTGGGATAAAGAAGTGATACACCTAGATTGTTTTTGATTTTAGTGTTGTCGACCCTGCGATTATCTTTCCAGAAACTCAGGGTCATTGGTGACATCTTTTTTTTAGCCTCTTCAAAAGATATTAGCGCTGGGGGCTTTATACCAAGAATTTTGCATGAATATTCTACTACATCTGACTGGGAAGCTGGTTCATCGTCACATACATTGTATACCTCACCTGGTTCGCGGTTAGTCATTGATGCAATCAGGACACGGGCCATGTCTTCCACGTGAACACGGGAAAACTTTTGGCCGGGCAATTCAATCCGTTGGGCCCGACCAGCGATAACTCGCTTTAGCGTATTTCGACCCGAACCGTATATGCCGGCAAGCCGGAAAAAGTGAACGGGCAAACCATAAGAATTACTCAATCCTAACCAAGATTTTTCCGCTAATAACCTAAATTTCGAACGCTCACTCGTAGGGTTCAGCGGGGAACATTCATTCACTAGAGCACCATCCGTATTTCCGTATACACCAGTAGTCGATAAATACCCTACCCAATGAAGATTTGGCAAATCATTGATAAGACGAGTATGTTTTAGCAGCACGGGATCGCCATGAGAATTGGGTGGTACCGAAACAAGTATATGTGTTACATGTTTCAATGTATCTTTGTTGATTTTATCAAAATCAACGACTGTCACACCATCAAAAGGGTATTCGGTTATTGAACGTGATGTTGCTGAAACGGCCCACCCTCTTTCAATTAGATGTGGCGCCAAACATTTGGCTGAATACCCGTAACCAAAGCAAAATAGATGGTAGTGGCCCAAACTAGTTCTCCTAACTTTTTTCAACCCTGCTGGTTACTTGTACAACCTTAGGGACTTAAATGACGTAATCGTTATATCTCCGCCATTAACAATGCACCCAATCAATCCGACGTACCAAAAAGTCTAAGCATTCAGCAACAGCGTCTAAAAAAATAACACTATCCTTTAGGATTAACTCAAGGTTGTTAGTGCGGGTTGGCAAAGCGCTATTTGAACAAATCCCCTCCTACATCTTGATCTTTTACTTTAATGACGAATAAAATTTAAAAATCTAGATTAGCGTAATGCTTGGGTGCTGGTAGGCCAGGGATAGCATCTGTTAGAATGGGACGAAAACTTGGCCGAGATTTAATTCGTGCATACCAATGCGACGCTGACTTGTATTTAGTCCACGGCACATCCCCTAAATAATCGACCGCTGAAAGATGTGATGCGGCGGCAATATCAGCTAATGTCATCTCCTCGCCGGCCAACCAGTGGCGACGGTCGGTCAAAAACGTAATATAATTGAGATGAATATGAATGTTCTTTTGCGCAGCTCGGATAGTTCCGGAATCTGGTTCACCCAATCCTAGAAAACGTTTCATTACTTTTTCATTAATTAATAAATTGCTTACCTCCCTGTCAAACTTCCGGTCAAACCATGCAACCAAGCGACGGACCTCGGCCCGCTCATGTGCTTTTCGCCCCAATAAATTTGGATTGGGAATTTTTTCCTCTAAATATTCGCATATTGCGTTTGAATCAGAAAGAACCGTGTTGTCTGGCTCAATCAATACGGGTACTTCCCCTGCGGGGTTAAGGGCCAGGTAATCCGAACGGCGTTCCCATACCTGCTCTACCTTCATGGTGAATTCGAGCTTCTTTTCAGCAAGGACAATTCTAACCTTGCGAGAAAATGGATTTAACCAAAGATGATAAAGAGTGCGCATAATGACTTCTTAATGCCCAATTTATGAGACGAAAATAGTATATTCATTTACTTAATTAAATATTGTGGGCTGCCCAATTTAGGCGTTACTCTGTTGAGTTCAAAGCTAATTGTTAAACGGTTGCCTTATTTGAAAACCTCAGCCCCTAATTAAGGACCGATACCTTGCCTCTCTTGCAAATGCTTACACTTGCCGCGGTTCAGGGTATTACAGAGTTTCTACCGGTTTCTTCGTCTGCGCACCTAATTCTAGTGCCTAAATTGACCGGTTGGCCAGATCAAGGGTTGTTAATTGATGTTGCAGTGCATGTTGGCACATTGCTGGCAGTAATCCTGTACTTCTGGAAAGATAACCTTGCCATGATTAGTGCCATTTTTCAAAGCTTTCGGCAACTTCCTAACCGGAACCCACTTAACCCCGAGTTTTGGTTAATGATAAAGTTAGTCCTCGCTACCATCCCCGTTCTAATTGCTGGATATATTTTTAATAGATACCTGGGGGATGCCTTTCGCTCTCTCGAAGTGATCGGCTGGACGACCCTTTGTTTTGCTCTACTTTTATTAATTGCAGATAAATTGAGTATGACAATTCGCGAAATTAATCACATTACATTTAAGGGTGCCATCGTAATCGGTTTATTTCAAATCTTAGCCCTTATCCCGGGAACCAGTCGAGCCGGTATCACCATGACTGCAACTCGCTTTCAGGGTGTAGAACGTCGCGACGCCGCCCGATTTTCATTACTTCTCTCAATACCAGTAATATTCGCGGCAGGCTGCTTAAAAAGTTTCGATCTTTATATTCTTGGTAACCAGGCGTATTTTAAAGAAGCGTTGGTTATTGCCGCGCTTTCTTTTGGTTTTGCCATGACAGCTATTTCATTAATGATGTTTTGGTTGAGAAATTTCAGTTATACGCCCTTTGTAGTTTACAGGATCGCTCTAGGAGCTACCTTACTATTTATTACGTACAAATTCCCTCATTTTCAGTTTTAATAATTATTTCTTGTTTTTATAATAATTTTTTGCAGAAAACTTTAATATGATATTTCCACAACCCAAAGAGTTAAATCATCACCACGCCACTGTTATCGGCTTCATTTTGTAAAGCAGCTTTCATCAATGCCTGTGTGTAAGCATTTTTTGGATTATCAAAAACCTCATCTGCCGTTCCTTGCTCCACTACGGTCCCCCGCCTAATTACAATTAAATTGTGGGCAAGGGCTCTCACTACTCTCAAATCGTGGCTAATAAATACATAGGCAATCTTATGTTTATTTTGAAGGTGGCGAAGCAAATTTATAATCTGCGCCTGCACTGACATGTCTAACGAAGAGGTGGGTTCATCTAGGACTATTAATTTAGGTTTTAAAACCAAGGCTCGGGCAACGCAGATGCGTTGCCGTTGACCTCCAGAAAATTCATGGGGATATCGGTCCATGGTGGAAATATCTATGTCAACTTTCTCCAATGCCTCCCCAACTAATTGACGTCGGTCTCGATAGGAAACACCTAAACCATGCACCAAGAGGCCCTCCTCAACGACTTGAAAAACCGACATACGGGGGCTCATTGAGCCAAAGGGATCTTGAAAAACAATTTGTAGTTCCCGCCGGAGAGGTAGCATTTCTTTCCAACCATAATTCTGAATATCATGCCCCATGAAATGTATTTCTCCCCTGCTATTTTCGAGGCGCAATAGCGCTCTGCCTAGGGTTGATTTTCCTGAACCCGATTCCCCCACTACGCCCAAAGTCTGACCTTCTCGCAAGATGAGATTTATTCCATCTACTGCCTTAATATGGCCAATCGTACGGCGTATGACTCCCCTTTTGATCGGAAACCAGACCTTAACACCATTAGCCGCTATTATTTCTTTAGCTTCTGCTGGCACGGGATCTGGTTTTCCAGATGGATCCGCAGCCAAGAGTTGTTGTGTGTATTTCTCTGAAGGAAAACTGAAAAGTGTCTCTGTTTCGTTGTTTTCTGAAAGCCGACCGCCTTTCATCACATAAACATGGTCCGCCAAACGCCGGACTATACTAAGATCGTGAGTAATTAAGAGAAGACCCATATTAAAACGCTCAGTAAGCTCTTTAAGCAATTTAAGAACCTGAGCCTGAACCGTTACATCAAGGGCTGTTGTTGGTTCGTCAGCAATTAATAGTTCTGGTTCATTCGCAAGTGCCATGGCAATCATGAAGCGTTGCTGTTGGCCACCAGAAAACTCATGCGGCATGGCGTGTAACCTGGAAGAAGCCTCCGGCATACCAACCAAATCAAGGAGTTCCTCTACTCTTTCCCGGGCCTTCCCATCTGACATTCTCTTGTGAAGGTGCAGTACTTCTTTGATCTGTTTTTCCACACTGTGCAACGGATTAAGCGAATTGAGAGGTTCCTGGAATATCATAGAAATGCGGTTGCCACGTATTGCTCGCATTTTGGGCTCTGTGGCACCCATTAATTCTTGACTATCGAATTTGATGCTACCTCTAGGGTGCCATGCTAACGGATAGGGTAGTAAGCGCGTGACTGATAGTGCTGTAACCGTTTTACCGGACCCGGACTCACCTACCAACGCGACGATTTGACCCTTTTCGATTTGTAGACGCATGCTAGTGACGGCTTTTACTTCTCCGACACCCCTACCAAAACTAACAGATAAGTCGTTTATGGATAACAGCTTTTCCATAATCAGGTGCGGAAGGTTTTTCTAGGATCAAATGCGTCGCGAACTCCCTCCCCAATAAAAATTAGAAGACTCAACATGGCCGCAAGAATTAAGAAAGTCGAAATTCCAAGCCACGGCGCATGCAGGTTCGCCTTTCCTTGGTTTAATAACTCACCCAATGACGCCGAGCCTGGCGGGAGGCCTAGCCCGAGAAAATCGAGTGCCGTCAGGCTTGTAATAGAACCACTCAAGATGAATGGAAGGAACGTTATGGTGGCTACCATTGCGTTTGGCAGAATATGTTTAAAAATTATTTTTGTGTTAGAAACACCAAGGGCCCGGGCTGCCAAAACATAGGTAAAATTGCGGCCGCGTAGAAACTCTGCCCGCACCACGCCAACCAGGCCTATCCAGCTAAACAAAAGCAAAATACCAAGAAGAAACCAAAAACTCGGAACAAATAGTCCTGCAAGTATTATCAATATAAATAGCTGCGGCATACTACCCCAAATTTCTATGAAACGTTGAAAAATAAGATCCGTCCATCCGCCAAAATAGCCCTGCCAGGCCCCAGCCGCCACGCCGATCACGGAACTCAATAAAGTAAGAAGAAGCCCAAACATTATTGAAATACGAAAGCCGTAAATCAGACGGGCAACAACGTCTCTACCCTGGTCATCAGTCCCCAGCCAATTTTGAGCTGTAGGCGGAGATGGCGCGGGCGTTGGTAAATCCCAAATTACGGTATCATAGCTGTAGGGGATCAAAGGCCATATGGACCAACCTTTTTTTCCGATTAGAATTTGTACTTCAGGATCTGAGTACTCGGCCTCTGTTTCAAAATCACCCCCGAAGATAGTTTCTGGATAGCTCACCAATATTGGAAAGAAAAAGTGACCATCGTACTGGATAAAGATAGGCTTATCATTTGCTAGGAATTCAGCCAAAAGACTAATCAAAAAAAGAAAAAGAAATATCCATAATGACCAATAACCCCGCCGGTTCGCCCTAAAATTATCTAATCGGCGGCGGTTGATAGGACTAATTCGTTCCCCTAAAGAGCTGACGCCTTTCATCGTTATACCTCCCTAGTTTCGAAATCGATTCTAGGATCTACAATATGGTATACAATGTCGCCGATTAGCCCGAGAATTAAGCCCAATAGTGTGAACACATAAAGGGTGCCAAATACCAACGGATAATCCCTGTTTATAAGAGATTCAAAGCCCAAGAGACCTAGACCATCTAGAGAAAATATAATTTCAACCAACATTGATCCTGTGAACAAGATAGAAATAAAGGCACTTGGAAAACCTGCTATGACTATCAACATCGCATTACGAAAAACATGGCCATATAAAATTCGATTTTCTACAAGGCCCTTGGAGCGCGCCGTAATAACATATTGTTTGTTTATCTCTTCAAGAAATGAGTTTTTTGTGAGCATAGTCAATGTAGCAAAGCTACCTATGACTAATGTTGTGATAGGTAGCGCCATATGCCACAAGTAATCCGTCACTTTATTGAAAATACTCATCTCACTCCAATTAGATGATACGATCCCCCTTAGTGGAAATATGTCAAAATAGCTGCCCCCCGCAAACAGAACCACAAGCAAAATTGCAAAGAGAAAACCTGGGATAGCATTTCCGATGATTACTATCGCGCTAGTCCAAACATCGAAGTCACTGCCATCTCGTACGGATTTAGCGATGCCCATAGGTATAGATATCAAATATGTTAAAAAAGTAGTCCAAATGCCAAGTGAAATGGAAACTGGAAGCTTCTCTATTATCAGATCAACAACGCTTTTATCTCTAAAGAAGCTATCTCCCAAGTTAAACCGGAGATAATTTTGGACCATTATAAAAAAACGCTCATAGGCCGGCTTGTCAAAGCCATATAGCTTTTCGATTTCCCGTACCAATTCTGGATCAAGTCCACGGGCACCCCTATAACTGTGATTAACACTTACGGATGTGCCGCTTCCCAGACCACCCCCTCCTCCTTGAGAGGAGATTTCCCCTTGACCAGTTCCACTAATTCTTGCTGTCGCATCCACCGCCATCCCTTCAATTTGGGCAAGCGCCTGCTCTACTGGCCCCCCTGGAGCAAACTGGATGACAATAAAATTTAAAAATATAATCGCAAACAGGGTTGGAATTACTAAGAGCAATCGCCGGATTATATAAGCGAGCATTGGCTCACCCTTTAAAAAAGTTCGAGTTACACTTTAGGCGATGATTGTGTGTAGTAGACAGGATATTTATCCGGTCACAATACATGTCACCCGGCTTTCTTTTAGCACGTTCTTAATCTACTAATTTTGCCATAAGCATGAAGCTAATTGTTTATTCACTCAGGCCACTGTTCCATCTGCATACTTGAGCCACAGTAAACATGCTGACAAATTTCAGGATCCGCTCTTGAAACTCTTGAGCTTAGCCGCCAATCCGTCTGATTTATTTTTATCCACCCACCAAGCATCAAAAGCTAAACCATAAATGGGAGTTTTTGGCGGACGTCCAAATTTGTCCCAAAAGGCCACTCGAAAACTTTGAATATGCCAATGTGGTATAACATAGTGGTTCCAAAGGAGAACACGGTCCAGTGCCCTTGTTCGGGTTATAAGAGATTTTCGGTCTGGCGCCGAAATTACTAGTTCTATCAGCCCGTCAATTACAGAGCTTTGAATACCCGCCAAGTTTCGGCTACCGGGTCGCATAGCGGCCGCGCTTCCCCAAAATTCTCTTTGTTCATTGCCTGGGGACAGGGACTGACCAAAGGTAGACACGACCATATCAAAATCAAAGTCATCGGTCCGTTTACGATATTGAGCCGTATCTACGGTACGGACACTCGCCTCAATGCCAAGCCTTTTAAGATTGCGCACAAAGGGCAGGACTATTCTCTCAAAAGCAGGGGAAATTAATAAGATTTCAAACTTGAATGGTTCCTGAAAATTCCTATTCACAAGCTTCCCATCCCTAACAACCCAATCGGCCCTTTCCAGTAGTTTACGTGCTTTTCGTAATTGCTTTCGAATTCTACCTGTGCCTTCGTTCCTAGGGGGATAGTAGGTTTGAGTAAACACCTCTGGCGGAATAATATTTTTTAGTGGCTTGAGGATTTTCAACTCCCCCTTAGACGGCAATCCGAATGACGCCAATTCAGAATTAGAAAAAAAACTATTCGTGCGTGCGTACTGACCATAAAACAGGTTTTTGTTAGTCCATTCAAAATCGAACGCAAACGCTAGTGCTTGGCGCACAATCGGGTTTTGAAATAATTTCTTTCTGGTGTTAAAGACGAACCCTTGCATACCAGTGGGGTTTTGATGTCTAATTTCAAGCTTCTTATAATAGCCCTGTTTGAAAGCGGGTGAGTTGTAGCCTGTAGCCCATATTTTTGAGGTGTTTTCTAAACGGAAATCATAATCCCCGGCCTTAAAAGCTTCGAGCGCGACGGTAGCATCACGATAGTAATCAAACCGAATTCTGTCCGCATTAAAACGCCCTATATTCACAGGCAATTGTGCACCCCAATAGCTCTTAACTCGCTCATAAACGATAGCTCTACCTGGTTCAAAGGACTTAATCTTATATGGACCGCTACCAAGTGGCGGCTCCAGTGTTGTCTTATCAAAATTCCGCTTTTCCCAATAATGCTTTGGGAGAATCGGCAACTGCCCAATTATTAATGGTAGTTCGCGGTTTTCAGTCGAACCGAAGGTAAACTTAACTTTACGCTCACCCACTTTTTCCACTTTAGTCACATCGCGATAGTAAAATCGGTAAAAAGGACGCCCTTTCTTCTTTAACGTTTCAAGGCTCCAAATAACATCCTCTACCGTGACAGGTTTCTCGTCGTGCCACCGGGCCTCCTTGCGCAGCGTAAAGGTTGCCCAAGAACGATCCTTGGGTACTTCTATTGTTTGGGCAATAAGACCATATTCGGTAAAAGCTTCATCTTGCGGGCTAGTCATCAGAGACTCGTAAATGAACCCAAGGCCAACAGCCGCGTCGCCTTTGATGGTATATGGATTGAATGTATTAAAGGTACGAAGCGCGCTCTGCCGAATTACTCCTCCTTTAGGTGCCTTCGGATTTACGTAATCGAAATGTCTGAATTCAGAATTATATTTTGGGGTGCCATGCATCGCGATCGCGTGCGCCGGTCTAACATTCTTCTTTTGGGCAAATGAGGCTAATGGCCATATCAAAATGACTGGTGTCAAAACGACAAAACAAAATCTAAATATCATCTGAATTTCATCCCCAATCTCTACATCAGTATAAATTAATATTTACTATTTTGGACTGACTAGTTTTCAGATCAAGCTCACAATGACTTTTAGTCCTATTTTTAAAAGCTAATTACAAGTAATCTAACTATTTGCCGGTTCTGACAACGCGTCCAACGCGGCCTCATGCATCCTTACGTCACCGCATGCTAACACTGTTCCGCGCGAATTGAGAGTTAAGGGATTTCCCATCCAGTCACTAATAACGCCTCCAGCCCCCTCAATAATTGGTATATGGGCTGTATAGTCCCATAATTTCATTTGGGCTTCACAAATAATATCCGTGAACCCACTTGCAACAAGGCCATAACCTATACAGTCTGTCCCAAAAAGTGAGTATTTTACTCGACTGGCCAATCTCGCAAACTTCTTTTTATCGTCCAATCGAAACATGTCAGGACTCGATGAATACATCCAAGCGTGGGTCAGTTCATCACACGTCCGCGCTTGGACAGGATCCCCATTAAAAGTGGTTGGCTGTCCCCTCACACCAAGCCAGCGTTCTTTCAACACCGGTTGATCGATGATGCCTAGAATGCAGATCCCTCCTTTTAGCAGGCTAATAAGGGTACCGAACTGATATGAACCGCTTGCATAATTTTTAGTGCCGTCTATTGGATCTAACACCCAGACAAACTCGTTGTTTTGCAGAGTGTTGCCGCCTTCTTCCCCAACAATTCCGTGATCCGGGTATTCAACCTGGATCATTTCCCGCATAACAATTTCTGCTTCTTTATCTGCAATCGTCACCGGCGTTGAATCCTGTTTTTCTCCAACGCCGGATAAAGAGCGAAAGTGGCGCCTAACAATTTTACCTGAAGCTTCTGCTAGACGCCCCGCGAGGTCAACATAGGTTTCGTTGACGTGCATGTCTCCAAAGATTTACGGAAGAGTAACGGGAGAATCAGAAAATGAGCGCAAATAAAGTATAACCGCGGCTCGATCTCCGGCCTTTTTAAGACCTGAGAAAGACATTTTTGTACCCGGCATGAACTTCTTGGGTTTTTTCAGAAAAGCATTCATATCCTCAAATCCCCATTTACCACCCATAGTCTTGATAGCACTAGAATAGGAAAACCCTGACGCGCCCGCCCGATTTTTGCCCAAGATATTATGAAGATTAGGACCGACCTTGTTTTTACCACCACTCTCAAAGCTGTGACACGCAACGCACTTCTTTGCCACTTTTTTGCCCTTGTCCACATTTGCTGTAGCCAAAAGAACATTAAGTGGCTGTTCTGGAACGGCAGGTTTGTCTGCAGCTTTTTCAGCGGAAACTGTTTCAGCAGAAGCCTTTGATACGATTGGTTCTATGGGAGGTATTAATTGATCCCCCACAAAATCGACAACTAGCAAAAGCCAAGCAACGACTATAAAGCCACCCAAATACTTATTTGTATTAATGCTCCACATGGATCGGTCCTTCTCGATCTATGATTGTTAAACGTAAATTCGTAACACCGTGCAAAAAAGGGCCTTTCCCACCTTCTATTTTTATAGTAGGCGAACCGGGTATGGTTGAACCTAACAAAAATGTATACATGAAGCCACCAACCAAAACCAATTATTTCAAGGTTTTTTTAGACATGGCATTTATTACCTCAATCAAATTCTACCTTGGGCGATCGCATTTTGAATAGACCCAGGTTAATTAAATTATAGCTTACGATATCAACAGTGGTTAACTGGCGTCAACCATAGTTCATCAAATTAGTTAGGTCTAATTACCATGGCAAAGTCCGCGAAGATAATTTCTTTTCAGGGTGAAATAGGAGCAAACTCTGATCTGGCCTGTCGTCGTATAAGGCCAAGCATGAAAACGTTGCCGTGTCATTCGTTTGAAGACACGTTCGCAGCTGTCAGTACGGGTGAAGCAGATTTAGCCCTGATCCCCATCGACAACTCTGTCGCTGGTCGAGTAGCTGACATTCATCATCTCTTACCTGCTTCCAGGCTCCACATTATTGAGGAGCATTTCCAACGCGTCGAACACAATCTCTTAGCCGTGAAAGGGGCTATATTAGAAGACCTTTCTCACGTCCATTCCCATGTGCATGCCCTCAATCAATGTCGCAAGTTCATTCAGCGCCAAGGAGTTACACCCGTAGTTCACGTGGATACAGCCGCCGCTGCACGCGACATTGCGGAAAGAGGTGATAAGAGCCACGGAGCCATTGCAACAAAGCTAGCAGGAGAAACCTACGGCCTCGAGTCATTGCAGAATAACATAGAAGACGCCGATCACAACACTACGCGCTTTCTGTTAATGGCACCAGA
>JYMV01005978.1_pt1 | contig 19691 bp, 19 predicted proteins | sample 338911 | NCBI WGS metagenome assembly JYMV01 (sample SAMN03354496, study PRJNA234377) | hydrothermal vent metagenome | biome: Deep sea; feature: Hydrothermal plumes at the Eastern Lau Spreading Center, Western Pacific Ocean; material: Seawater | place: Tonga | collected 2009 | depth 2000 m m
ACACGCACGTACTCACCTTTTTCGAAGTTTCCAATAACGCTCGAACCGCTTTGGGTTGATGGTCGTGTCCGGGCTCGAACCCCTTCACCGAGAACCCGGGCTGTGTCGCCATTTTGGGCAATCAGTGCGCCGAAAACCCAGACATTGATAGCCACTGGAATTTTTACTTGGGACCACTTGGCGCGGGTACTGATCACCTTGATCGGTGTGCCGCTGGAAAGTTTTGTGATAGCGCTGGACGATGGTTTGGATAAGTGAACAACAGCGCCACGAGTCCCGACCGTTGCCGCATTGAAGCCGGACTTGCTGGCTGGGTTGATTGAATCTGGTGCCGTCGAATCCTGGGCTGTAGTGTCCTTGGACAACTCCGTCAGTGTAAGACCGGAGCGTTTGGCTTCCTGTTGGATGATCAAAACGTCTTTGTCAGCGCCCGGGTATTTCTGTGCGGCAGCCAGGTTGATCCAGTAATATGCTTCTCGTAAATCCCGTCCTGTGCCTTTGCCTGAAAGGTAGCAACGTGCCAGATTATACTGGGCTGCCGCTTCGCCTTTCTTTGCAGATTTCTTCCACCAGTCCACGGCCCGACCCAGGTTCTGCCGGACGCCTATTCCAAACCAGTGCGCATACCCCATATTGAACATGGCGGTAGGATGCCCGCCTTGCGCTGCTTTACGGAACCAGGCGATCGTCTGGTTGAGACTTTTTTTGACACCATGCCCTTTGTGATACGCGACACCTAGAAAATATTGAGCCTGAATGTCACCTTTTGCAGCGTAGGATCGCCAGATTCGTACGGCGGTCTGGTAGTCGTGACCATGGGGTCCAAGGAGCAAAAACATGATAACCAGAACCGAAAAGATTCTGGCACAGAGTATAGGTTCACAGGTTTTCACGGGAAAAATAGTGTGTGAAGATCTCCGGGATCTCGCCCACCTCACTCCAAATCATGGTTATTGCAACATAGAGTATTATCGCAAGCCCGGCATAAGCAATCCACCGCTGTTTCTGCAGAAGTCGCGCGATTACTGTTGCCGCGCACATCATCAGTGCCACCGACAAGGTAAGGCCGATAATCAGAACGACGGTGTTATCTCGAGCCACGCCGGCGACTGCCAGCACGTTGTCCAGTGACATTGACACATCGGCTATGATGATCAGGATAATTGCCTGGCGCACCGACTTGGTCTCGCGCTTCACATTTTGATCATCTACACGCGATCCACTGGTCCTAAGATCTTGCCACAAATTCCAGCATACCCAGAGCAGCAGCAAGCCACCGACAAGGAGTAGGCCAGGGAAGTGGAGAAGTTTTACTGTGATCAGGGCGAACAGAATGCGGGTGATTGCGGCACCTGCTATTCCGATAAATATGACCCTCTGCCGCGCTGCAGCGGGTACTCCGGCAGCTGCGAGTGCCACAACAATAGCGTTGTCACCGGCCAGAACCAGGTCTACCAGTACAACCTGAAATAAAGGCCAGATCTGATCAATAATAGTCTGCATGCTTACGAATAGATGGCGACGCTTGAAGTAATTGGAGATTGAATATCGAGATAACCGATTATACTGATCTTCGAGATAGGTCTGGATTACCTCTCAGCACAACACTGTAGTCGTAGTGATTGAGTTTGCCCGGTCGTCAGTTAAGGTGGCTAGAATACTAAGTGGCACCAGAGTGCCTGTTGCTCCAGCAGAGCAAGATGTGTAATCGATGAAAGATATACAAAAGGCAGAATTTCAGTGGATGGATCCGTTGCTGATCCAGGATTTACTCACTGATGATGAGCAGATGATCCAGGATACCGTGGCACGTTATTGCCAGGATCGACTACAACCTAGAATTCTTGAAGCGAATCGGCGAGAAACGGTAGATCGAGACATTTTTTATGAGATGGGTGGGCTGGGGATGCTCGGATCGACCATACAGGGTTACGGCTGTGCTGGACTTAACTATGTCTGTTATGGCCTTATAGCCCGGGAAGTGGAACGCGTTGATTCGGGTTACCGGTCAATGATGAGTGTTCAGTCCAGCCTGGTCATGCACCCGATAAGCGCCTACGGATCAGATCAACAGAAGGAAAAATATCTTCCCCGTCTGGCTGCAGGAGACTGGGTAGGGTGCTTCGGGCTTACCGAACCCGACCACGGATCCGATCCTGGCGGCATGAGGACGCGAGCACACCACGTGGACAGCGGCTATCGTCTGGTCGGATCAAAAATGTGGATCACGAACTCACCCATCGCAGACGTTTTTATTGTCTGGGCCAAAGACGATGAAGGCGCGATTCGGGGATTCATCCTTGATCGCGATATGGAAGGGCTGTCTACGCCTGCAATTGAAGGTAAATTTTCCCTGCGCGCATCGAGTACCGGGGAAATTGTGATGGACAATGTCTTCGTGCCCGAAGAAAACATTCTTCCCGGCGCAAGTGGACTCAGCGGACCATTTGGCTGCCTGAACAGGGCGAGATATGGTATCTCCTGGGGATCAATGGGAGCTGCGGAGTTCTGCTGGCACTCAGCACGTAACTATGTACTGGAGCGCGAGCAATTTGGCCGGCCGCTGGCTGCAAATCAGTTGATTCAAAAGAAACTCGCGGACATGCAGACTGATATTGCTCTCGGGTTAAATGGTGCGCTGCGGGTAGGAAGACTGATTGACGAGGGTCGTATGCTGCCTGACGCAATTTCAATGCTTAAACGGAACAATTGTGGCAAAGCACTGGACATTGCGCGTGTTGCCCGGGATATGCACGGGGCGAACGGTGTGTCTGATGAATATCATGTCATCCGGCATGTCATGAACCTGGAAGCTGTGAACACCTATGAAGGTACTCACGATGTTCATGCGCTGATCCTGGGGCGGACGCAAACCGGGATTCAAGCATTTACCGGTTGAATGTCGGTGGCCGGTGCACTTTCTCAGTTCAGGGTTCTGGATCTCAGTCGGGTTCTGGCCGGCCCATCCTGTACGCAGATCCTCGCTGATCTGGGTGCAGAGGTAATCAAGATTGAACGTCCCGGTGCCGGTGACGATACCCGTGGATGGGGGCCACCGTATCTGAAGGCGGCAGACGATAGTGATACCTCCGAGGCCGGCTACTATCTCTCGGCGAATCGTGGTAAACGGTCAGTGTGTATCGATATCAGTCATCCATCAGGCCAGAGAGTGATACGGGACCTGGCTTTGAAATCAGACGTCCTGGTAGAGAACTTTAAAGTTGGCGGACTCAAAAAATACGAGCTGGACTACGAATCGCTGCGCCGGGTCAATGAACGACTGATCTACTGCTCTATCACAGGTTTTGGTCAGGATGGTCCCGATTCAGCACGGCCCGGTTATGACTTCATGATTCAGGGTACCGGGGGTCTCATGAGTATCACCGGTGAGCGCGATGGTGTACCCGGTGCCGGGCCGCAGAAGGTGGGTGTTGCGATTTCGGATCTGGTTACTGGCCTGTACTCGGTTTCAGCTATCCAGGCCGCGCTGCTCAGTCGGGAAGTTACCCATAAAGGTCAGTACATTGATATGGCGCTGCTCGACTGCCAAGTCGCGATGTTGGCCAATCAGGCGATGAACTGCATGATTTCGAACCAGGTCCCGATAAGAGCCGGTAACGCACACGTCAATGTGGTGCCTTACCAGGTGTTCGAGTCGTCGGATGGGCACATTATTATTGCGATCGGGAACGATACACAGTTTGAACGCTTCTGCGAGTTAGCGGGCGTGCCGGAGTTGGCCAGGGACGCTCGCTTTTCCACTAATACGGGCCGTGTGCAACACCGTACAGAACTGCTACCCGAACTTGAGTGCATCATAAAACAGCGTAGTTCGCAAGAGTGGGCAGCAGATCTTGATCGTCACCAGATTCCGTGGGGGCCGATCAACACCATCGATCAAGTGCTGGCTATGCCTCAGGTGAGGCATCGGAAAATGCGTGTGCCAATGGCACACCCACTGTCGGACCGGTTTGAGATTGTGGGGAGTCCACTGAAACTCGCAGATACACCTCCGGTCTATGAGCGCCCACCGCCACTGCTGGGTGAACACACTGAACAGGTGTTACGCGATCTTTTACACTACAGTGACGATCGTATTCAGGTCCTGCGTCAGGAAAATGCGATCTGACTTGCCGGCTTTAAGAGTCTTCTAATCTGAAAACTATCGGTACAGTTTCGGAAGACGGTATGGCTTTCCCATTGTGTAACACCGGGTGAAAGCGCCATTTCTTTACTGCCTTTACAGCCGCTTTATCCAGCAGGCGAGATCCGCTGCTTTGTCCGACACTGATGGTTTTGACTGTGCCCTGAGCAGAGATTGAGACATTGACCACAACGCGACCCTCGATTCCCCGGTTACGGGCCAGAAGTGGATAGTGTGGTTTAGGGTTACCGGCAACGGGTCTGGGTTTGTGGTTAACCGCAGCATTTCCCGTATCCGGTGTGCTTCTGGAAGCTTGTTGTGTGGGCAAAGCCGGCGCTGCCTGTGAGTCAGATGGGGGTTGTAGTGTTCGGGCATGTTGTTCCGCAATTACCCGATCCAATTCTTCATTGATAGACGTCAGTTTGCTTAACTGTTGTTTAAGAAGCAGGTTTTCAGTTCGAAGTTCAACGCGGTTTTCTGCCAGTGACCGATTGTCCTGCGTCGCATGTGCCATCCTGGGTGACCGTGGTGATCGATTCGTGAACGTGCTTGTTCATCTTACTGGTTTTATCCATCTGCTCTGTTTCAACAGTCTCAATTGTTGCCTCTGATGGCTCGATGGTCTCGCCAGCATCTCGCGTTTGCTGAATCAGCGTTGCCTGCAGGGTCGAGGCAAAGACAATCTCTTCAGTCAACTCCGGAGGACGGTTTGTATGGGCAAATACAGCCAGGACGCCGACGTGAACAACACACGAGAAAACGGCGGCTGTGGCCATTGGAGACAGGGTCATCGGCCGGTGCCAGATGTCTGAATCTGTCGGCACATTCCTGCGATGCGGATTGTCACGCTCATCAAAACGGCTTGCTCCGGTCTGTTCGGCGTCGCCGTTCCGGATTACCGCACCTCAAGCTTTTCCCGGCCACAAGGTGAGCGACGCGTGCTGCTGGCAGGTCTCCTGGCTTGCGGATCACGGCGGTAGATTCACCTTCCCGGTCACCAAGGTTGACACGCTCTAGCGTGCGCCTTGTTCCCTTTTAACCCTGTTAGGACCAGCTCGCAGGGCGATATTCTCTTACGGCACAGTCAAATTCAAGTCTGATCCTGACTAAAAGGGGTTCACAAGAGAGTGTGTTCAGAGTGGCTATACTAAGTGTCACCCCTGTTGCTTAATTCACCGCAACCCATGCCTTCCTCGACCGTTAAACGCACAACCTCGGTTAATTCAAGGATCTTGCTTGTGCTTTTACTGTTAGCGATCGGTGCATTCGCGGTTGCATTGTCAGCCGGCAGCGTGTCTGTCGACTGGGCCAGTGTGGTGGAGGGTCTTAGGGGACGAGATTTGTCGGTCGACTACGCGGTCGTGTTTCAATTGCGGTTACCTCGTGCTGCTACCGCATTTGTTGTTGGCGGAATGCTGGGGCTGGCAGGTGTGCTCATGCAGATACTGCTGCGAAATCCACTGGCAGATCCGTATGTGTTGGGTGTTTCCGGTGGAGCGGCAGTCGCTGCTCTGCTCGCAATTTTACTCGGCTGGCACGTGGCCGGGATCTCAGGCGCTGCCGCAGTTGGAGCACTGGCTTCAATGTTTCTGGTATTTGTGCTTTCACGGGGGAGTGGAGACTGGTCGACGACCCGCCTTCTCCTGACTGGTGTTGTTCTGGCATCTGGCTGGGGTGCGGTCGTCAGTTTCATTCTTGCAGTCAGCCCAGACGCTCATGTTCGAGGGATGCTGTTTTGGTTGATGGGTGATATCAGCGAAACCTTTCCGGGTTGGATCCGCCTGGGACTATTGATCGTCTCGCTTTTGGTTGCGTTTGGTTTTGCGCGCAGTTTGAATCTCCTGTCGCTGGGTGAGTTGCGCGCTGAATCTCTTGGAGTCAATACAACCCTTTTGAGGGTGGGATTATTTTTCATGGCGGGGCTGCTGACAGCATCAGCAGTTACACTCGCTGGAGCAATCGGTTTTGTGGGTCTTGTTGTGCCGCACATGGTGCGGCTCTGGGGAGGTTCAGATCACCGACTGGTTCTGCCCGGATCAGTATTGCTCGGTGGGGTGCTTCTGGTGTTGGCTGAAGCAGCAGCCCGAACAGTCATGGCGCCAAATCAGCTACCCGTTGGTGTAATCACAGCATTCATCGGTGTCCCAGTATTTCTCTATTTACTGCAGCGTGACAGGGCAGGCGGTCGGGCATGAGTCTTCTGGCTCTGAAAAATTTGTCGATCGAGATCAGTAATACCTGTGTCTGTCGGGATCTATCGCTTGGGATCAATCCAGGTGAAGTCTGGTCCGTTCTTGGGCGCAACGGCGTAGGTAAGTCCACCCTGCTTAAGACCGTGGCTGGTTTGAGAACTCCGGTCAGTGGCCAGATAATCCTGGATGACCAGGAGGTCATGAATCTCAGTCGCCGTTCCCGGGCGCAACGACTGGGTATCCTGTTTCAGGAAAATGAGACCCTCTTTCCTGCATCGGTGCTTGATACGGTGTTGACCGGGCGTCATCCCTGGTTGAATCCCCTTCAAGGAGAGTCCGTTGAGGATATTCAGAAGGTCCAGGAGGCACTTGAACTGGTCGACCTTGATCAAATGAGTGACCGCAGTATGACATCGCTTTCCGGCGGAGAGCGTCGCCGAGCGGATCTGGCCGCCCTGGTGACGCAGGAGCCGCTTGTTCTCTTGTTGGATGAACCCAGTAATCACCTTGATATGCATTATCAAGTTGTTATGCTTGGGAATCTAATCGCCGACTGGCGCAGCCGTAACGGGGTGGTGATACTCGTGATGCACGATATCAATCTTGCATTGCGTTTCAGCGACCATTTGTTGTTGTTGTTCGGCGAAGGGCGGGCCGAATCAGGTCCAGTAGAAACACTGGCAACTGAAGCCACGCTCTCGCGGGTCTATAACCACACCATGCGAATGGTCAATACTGCCGACGGCATATGGTTCTACCCCGGGTGAGAGTGATTGACTTAAGCGTTTTTCCTATTTATCGTTCGCTACTCCTTGCAGGTTCTGTGCCGGCGGTTTGCCGCGCAGATAAATGGGAAGCCGGTAAGCATCATGTCAAGCAAATCCGGCACTGCCCCCGCAACGGTAGGTGAGTTATATCGAGCAGCACACGGCCACTGTGGTTTTAACCATGGGAAGGCGTTGTTCGAAGTGTCTTAAGACACTCGCTCACGAGTCCGGAGACCGGCCTGCAGAGGACCCTTTAATTAACCGCGTGGGGCGGTTGTGGGCCATCTGCTGAAGTCGGTCGGTTACCCCCCCACCCAACAGCACACGGGTGGTGTGCCGGAGACAAACAGTGATCCGTTTTTACCTTCTGAAGTTTGTAGTTGCAGTCCTATGTTTAACCGTAGTGAGAGGTGTCCTTGCGTTTGAGCCAGTTGTAGTCACAGCGACGCGAACCGCACAAACAGCTGATCAGATACTGGCTCCAGTCACTGTCATCAGCAGTGAAGATATCCAGAATAGCGAAGCGCGGGATCTGGGAGAACTTTTATCCTCTGTGCCGGGTATAGAACTTACGCGCAATGGCGGTTATGGGAAGAATACCAGTATTTTCATGCGCGGAACCAATTCCGGACATGTTCTGGTGCTGATAGATGGTGTCAAACTCTATTCGGCAACAGTTGGTACAACAGCGTTTCAACATTTGCCGCTGAATCAGATCGATCGTATTGAGATTGTTCGGGGGCCGAGGTCCAGTCTGTACGGTTCCGAAGCGGTCGGCGGGGTAATCCAGATATTCACCAAGGATGGTGCCGGGAAGACAAGTTCGCACGCTGAAGCGGGTTACGGGACTTACAACACGTTTACCGTAGGTGCAGGGTCAACAGGATTCAGTTCAGACTCCAGCTACAGTTTCAATGTGGGTTACTTAAATACCGATGGTATAGACAGTCAGACCGGTGCACAGCCGGATAAGGATGGCTACGACAATACCTCCCTGACAGTCCGCTGGACAAAGTATCTGGATGCTGAAAACGATCTGAATTTGTCGTTGCTGCATGCGAGCGGCAATACAGCATTTGATAATGCGTGGGCTGGAGAGTCAGTTGTCCACGACTCGGACTATACCCTGCAGGTTCTGAATCTTCGGCTGGAACATGCCGATGAGGCAGGCTGGCTGGGTAGCATCCAGTTCGGGAGAAGCCTGGATGATTCGGAGACGTTTGCAGACGGTGTGTCAGACGGAAAGTTTGATACCACGCGGTATCAGCTAAATGGTCAATTAGACTGGCCTGTTGGCGGCCAGCACTTGCTCACCGTCGGTTCAGACTACTCTAATGAATCTGTTGACAGTTCGGTAACCTACGATGTCAGCGAGCGTTCAAATCTGGGCGTGTTCTTGCAATGGCAAGGTGCCTTTGGATCTCAGAATGTAGTGGCCGGTACAAGAATTGACGATAACGAACAGTTTGGTACGCATACGACTGGAAATGTTGATTACGCGCTCGATCTGACAAGTGGGTATCGTCTCAACATCGGTTATGGGACCGCGTTCAAAGCGCCGAGTTTTAATGATCTTTACTATCCGGGGTTCGGTACCCCGACACTGGATGTCGAAACGTCATCATCGTTTGAAGTCGGGTTGAGTCGAGACACTGGATCGAGCCGGTGGGCGATACGTCGTTTCGAGACAAGAATTGACGATTTAATTGGTTATGACCCTGTGACCTTTGCGTCGGTCAATGTCGATGAAGCCAGAATAGACGGAGTTGAGATCGAATGGGCGGGCCAGTTACAGGATTGGCAGATAGTGACCAGCCTGATGTTGTCTGATCCCATTGACAAAAGCACAAACAACAGGTTGCCCCGGCGTGCGAAGGAAGTGGTCCAGCTGGATTTAGATCGTCAGCATCAGACGTGGCGTTATGGACTGAGCCTGCAGTATCACGGAAGCCGTTACGACGATAAAGCCAACAGTTCCCAGCTCGATAGCTATGCCCTGGTTCACGGGCACTTTGTGTACGAGTTGAACAGGTCCTGGGCCATCAGAACAGAGGTCAATAACCTTCTAGATGAAAAGTACGCCACTGCAACAAACTACCGTGAGCCGGGACGAGCTTGGTTTCTTCGTCTACATTACCAGGCAGAGAACTGATGGTCTCCGGTTAGTTTCACTGCCGCGCCTGCTCCAGAGTCTCACAAAGTTTCCTCAGTCCAAGGATAATTCGTGGAGAGTGTCTGTGTAGCAGATCAGCACTCACAGAAAAAAGATGTCCGCGGGCGACTGCAGTGATATCACCCCAGGCCTCCCACTTTTTCAGCCACTCAGGCGCACCATCTGGTGTTCCGCCAACAACGATGACCTCCGGATTTCGTTTGATTACTGACTCCAGAGACACCACGGGGGCAATGTCCGGAAGGTCGGAAAACAGATTTGTTGCACCGCAACTACGGAGCAACTGACTGACGATGTGGTTGCCATTGAGGGTGATGATCGGTTCATGCCAGACCTGATAAAAAACGGTGAGGTTTTTTCTATGGCCGAATTCTTGCTTAATCCCATTGGCCTCGATCAGTAGTTCCTGACTTCGCGCCAATCCCTCCTGAGCCCTTCCAACCACTTTGCCAATCTGCCGTATTGTGGTTGCCAGGCCTTCAAGTGTGCTGGGTTCTGCGCGATAAACAATCAGTCCGAGTTTCTCGAGGCGGTTCAGCTGATCTGACGGATTGCCGCTTGCCCAGGCAAGTATGAGATCCGGCTGGAGTTTCAGTATGGTCTCAAAATCCAACCGGTCGTGTGCACCGATGCGCTGAATCTTGCGTGCGGCTGCGGGATAGTCGCTGTGCTCAACGGTACCGACCAGGCTATTACCGCCGCCAACGTGATAGACGATTTCCGTCAGTGCCGGAGCTAGACTGATTGCTCGATGGACAGGTCCTGACAGCGTGATGACGTTTCCAATGTCATCGGTTACTGAGATTGGTTCAGCCTTTAATTGGCTGGCGCAAACCAGAATCATCACCACGAGTAATTTTACTGACCAGGACAGTATGGTAGACATCAGATTGCGCTGTGTGTGGGAGCGACTAGATCCAGTGCGCAGTACCTGTCATAACCCGACTGGCTAGGCGCATCAGCGATTTTACGGGTATCGGTAGGTCGGCCGAACCGGCCTGATGTGCAGTTTCCCCATGTTGTTGCTCATCTTCTTTCATGGCGCCGACGACAGCTCGGCTAGCGAGATCTTTTTCTGGTAGGCGATCCAGATGGGAGCGAAGATGGCCTTCAACCTGTTTTTCAGTTTCTCTAAGAAATCCCAGGTTAATCCGGTCTCCAGCAAATCCGGCGGCAAGCCCGACCACAAATGAACCCAGATACCAGGCTGGGTTCAATAGGCTTTTCCGTCCGCCAAGGGAATTGATGCGGTTCTCACACCAGCGCAAATGGTCTTGCTCCTCGAGCGCAGCCAGGCTCAAGGTTTTTCGCACCCTCTCTGAACGCGATGTCAGGGCTTGGCTCTGGTACAGAGCCTGGGCACAGATTTCGCCAACGTGGTTAACCCGCATGAGTCGTGCAGACAGATTTTTCTCTGTCGGGGTCAAGTCCCCTTCGACGATTCCTTCCGCGGGATCAGGTCGGTTCGTACCGGCTTGACGACCAAATAATACGGCTAGAGTGTCGTCAGCGGCACAGATCAGACGGTCTAGAGAAGAATAGGTGCGTTCAGCCAAGGGCCTGGGCTCGGGTTGCTCAAGTCTAGTAGTGCTAGTTTAAAGGCTACGACCATTTTAGGGGGGCTGATCATACAACCAGACGCCGTCTGACCAGCGCTACGGCGAGCCAGGTGCCAACGATACCAAAAACTGCCAGTACACCGATATGCAGCCACGCGTCTATTACGGGTCGGCCTACAACCAGCGGTCTGATCAAGGCCACCGCGTGCGTGAGCGGCAAAAACTGAACGAACGTCTGCATGGGAGCAGGAAGACTGGCCGTGGGATAGAAGACACCGCACAGGATGAACATGGGCGTCATGACCAATGTGAGATAGAACGTAAAGAACTCATATCCTTTCGCCAGTGCGGTCATAATGAGTGCAGGTGCTGCAAAGCAAAATCCGGTCAGAAATATTGCGGGCAAAGCCAGTACAGCCCTCCAGTCAGCAACGGCACCTAGAACAGCAGCCACGGCGAGGATCGCCGAGCCACTGACCAGGCTTTTGCTGGCGCACCAGAGCAGCTCCCCAATGACGATATCGTCAACGCGTGTGGGTGTTGCGAGAATGGCCTCATAGGTTTTTTGGGGAACCATCCGCGTATAAATTGACCACATAGCTTCCATGCTGGCGACATTCATGGCCGACCAGGCGATAAACCCTGAGGCCAGAAACGCAAAATAAGGGATACCCTCCATCTCTCCTATAAACCTGCCCAGGCCGTATCCCAATCCAATCAGAAGGAGAAAGGGTTCGCCGAAGTGCATCAGTACACTCGCGACGATCATCCGTCTCCAGACCAGGGCATTCCGTCGCCAGACTGCCAGTGTCTCCAGTCGCGGTAAAGGCAGCCGCCAGTCCATCAGTGACGCAGTTCCCGCCCTGTCAATCTGAGAAAAACATCTTCAAGCCCAGACTGCCGATGCAGGCAGGTGAGTTCAGAGAGAGTGGCGGCGGTTTCTAAGAGTTCACCTGTATCGTCACTGTAGAAGTAATTAGTGTCACCTGCTTGTTCAAACCTGTTGCGCTTGTAACCGAGTTCCTCAAACAGTCGATTGGGTAATTCGCCGCGGATCTCAAGAACTTCCTTTTTGCAGTGAATGCGGATCAAATCCGCAGGCGCACCTTGAGTGAGGAGTTTGCCGTGGTCAATGATTACAATTTGGTCACACAGACGTTCTGCTTCTTCCATGTAATGAGTGGTCAGTAAAATGGTTTTACCATTGCGTTTTAGCCGATGGATCAGGGACCAAATCATGTGCCGGGCCTGAGGATCAAGGCCCGTTGTTGGTTCGTTAAAAACCAGTAGATCGGGGTCATTTATCAGCGCTCTGGTCAGGATCAGTCTGCGTTGCATGCCGCCAGACAGGGTTGAAATGCGATCCTTTGCCCGGTGATCAAGTTCAACCAGTTTAAGTAGCTTGGGAATGCGGTGTTCCAGTAACGAGGATCTGATCCGAAAGTGAAGACCATATATTCGCAGGTTTTCAAACACTGAAAATCTGGGTCGAGGTTGTCAGCCTGGGGAACGATACCTGTACGTTGTCGGATTTCACGCAGATTGCTGTCAATACTTTTACCGAAAATACTTAGAACTCCCGAAGTTCTCGGCGACTGTCCCAGGAGCATGCGCAAGGTAGTCGTTTTACCAGCACCATTGGGCCCTAGCAGGCCAAAACAGCAGCCGCGCTGGATGTCAAGGTCGAGGCCCCGAGACAGCCTCCAGTTCGCCGTATGCTTTGTGCAGGGCCCTGCACATGATGATGGGGTCGGTCTGTATTTGGGTAGCCGCGGTTGAGTCCACTCGGTCTGGGAACGCGTTCAATTGTTCTTCAATTCTTGAAGTTGGATCTGTACCACTGGGGCAACTCCGCTATGGAGTTCAATACCCAATCACAGCCCTTCGGGGAGGTGTCTGCCCCATTACCCGTGCGAACCTGAAGGGTCTTCAGGCCTGCACTAATCGCGCCAGCGATGTCTGTCTGAGGGCTGTCACCAATCATGATCGTGTTTGATCTCTGGTAGCCTGCCCGTGTGAGAGCCATTTCAAAAAAAGCCGTTTCAGGTTTGCCGATCAGTGTGATCTTTCCGGAGATTGCCGATTGGAGTGCGGCAACGATAGGTCCCAGCCCGATTCGAATGATGCCACCGTCTGGCCAGGTGGGATCCTTGTGCATCGCCACCGGTTCTGCACCGGCTTCGACCAGACGCCTGGCTATATCGATCTCTCCAAAATGGGCCCATTGCGCCTGCCCGATGACCACCGCATCAACGGGTTCTTCGTTTCGGGTGACTGTGTGACCATGGCTTCGAAAGAGCGAATCAAGATTTTCATCACCAATCAGGAAGCAGTGTGCATGACCGTACTTGGAGTTCACATATTCCACGGTGGCTTGAGAGACCGGGAAAATTTCTTCGCCAGTGATTTTGTAGCCGATGTCATTGAGTTTGTATTCAATATCTACAGCAGACATTCTTGTGGTGTTGGTGACGAGCAAGAACCTGCTGCTTTGGGAACGAAGAAACGACAGCGATTGCGGTCCACCTTCAATCAGGTTCGGCCCATCACAAAGCACACCGTCTATGTCGATAAAAAAATCTGGCTGCGGCACTATTCATCTACGGAGATGGGTTGAAGGTGGGCTAGTCTAACCGCAGAACACGAGGAACAGAACGTCGGGACAGGTTTCGAGACGGCGTTGCGGCTCCGGGATCTGTTGCCAATAACTGCGTATTGACGCACAGTTAGCTGGTATGGACACTCAGGCCGAGGCTTTAGAGCAAAGCTTTTTGGGATGGCAATGCCGCTTACGTCAGATCGCCATGCGTCGGGGCGAAGGCCGGCCGAGCGATGGTATGCAACCTCGTATCCTACTGAAAGAGGATGGCCTGAAAGAGGATGGCCGTTATTCCACCACAATCACTGTACTTATCAACAGACAGTCGGCAGAAAGTGATGCAAGCCGGTTTCGATATTTGGTGCAGAAGACCCATGATCCGGCAGATCGATTCGCCAATGGTCTTAAGTTCCTCTCAGCGACGCATTATCAGAGGCCACACGAGTTCTCTGATGAGTTAACCGCGTTGTTTCAGCCCGGCGGTCTTTTGGTTCGAGCGTTGCTGGCCAAGCGGCTCTGCACCTTGGCGTTTTCTCAGTTCAGCGCAGCTTACACTTTACCTTGTACGGTACGGCAGCTGGCCGACGACACCCCTGCCTATCAGGCAACATACTGGCACAACCGGCTGTTCAATTCCCGAATGCCCGAGGATGTAATCATTCTTGGGTTTAAACCAGACTGGAATAAAGCGAGCAGTACAATCTGACCTACATCATCAAGATATTGTGGACCTGTACTTTATTTACGTATCGCGCCGATGAGATCGATGCGTGCGCGCTCGAGGTGTTCGTGAATCGTTGCAATTGCCGCGTCGATATTACGGCTTGCGATCGCGTTGTAGAGCTGTCGGTGTTGGGCATTGTATTTGGCGATACGCTCAGAAGTCAGAATTGTATCCTTCATTGAGGCCCATTGGGTGTGCGTACGGGTTTCATTGATCAGCTGATAGAGCCAGACCATCAGTCGGTTGCGCGTGCATTCTGCCAGTGACAGGTGAAACTCGCTGTCAGCCAGCGTGAATTTTTCCGGGTCAGTCGGTGTTGATTCCACTCGAGCAAGTGCTTTGCGGAGTCGTTCGATATCAATCGCCGTGGCGTTGGCAATTGCTAGTCTTACCATCTGAGGCTCGATGCCAAAGCGTACATCGATCAGTTCGAGAGGGCTGGTGACGTCGGCGATGGCAGTCTGTTCGGCAAATTCTCTATAGGTAACAAAGGTGCCGCTGCCGATCTCTCGTGTGACCATCCCAAGTTCTTCGAGTCGACGGAGTGCTTCGCGAATCGTTCCTCTGGAAACGTCAAAGGTTTCGGCAAGATGCCGTTCCGCGGGTAGACGGTCACTAAACCCATAAACACCCTCAACTATTGAGCGTCGTAACTGTGCTGCGATACCCGCGGAACCGCCGACATCGGCCGCGTCAGGTATACGCACGACCGCATGATCGGGGTGACTGGGTTGTATAAGAGTCTGATTAGCCATCACTCGGTTTAAATAGGTATTAAGTCGGTATAAATCGGTACAAGCTTATCTAGTATTGGTTCGGTATACAAGAAATAAGTTCTAAGTTTACTGTGTTGACATCGGCTTATTCCACGGTTAATGTTGACCGTTTCTGGTCTCCTCCACAATCTTTAAAGGTCTTATATTGGTATAACCACAGAACACACCAGTCCAACTGGACACTAAAGGAGAGAAAAATGACCGACCTAGAAGCCCATGTAGCACAGCCAGGACGCGACGATCTAGTCAAGCAGGTCAGCGAAAAAATTAAGGAAACCGGTGTCGACTATATGTATTACCAGTTTATTTCGGTCACTGGACGCATCGTCGGCAAGGGTATTCCGTCCGCGCATTGGGAGCGCCTCGCCGAAAAAGGTTTCCAGCTGGTTTATGGGTCAACCGCAAATCTATTTGTTGACCGCCATGGTAACTATATTGGTTATGGCCCTGAATCCTCTGAGCTTGTTGGTATTCCGGACCCCGAAACTTTTTGTCAATTGCCCTGGGACAAACGGGTCGGCCGTGTATTTTGTACACTGTTTCGCAATCGCGAGGAGCGCGAGAATCCGGGTGGTGCATTAACTTCGGATTGCCGTGGTAATTTACGCCGTATTCACAATGCATTCCAGGATAAGCATGGACTGGATATGCGCTGTGGCACTGAGCCTGAGATGATGTGGTTGAAGCGCGGTGATGATGGTAAGCCGAACGGTGGTGTGACCAAACCCAATTGCTATCATATCGACCAGTTCGAAGAACTTCGCCCCACTTTCATGAAGGTTATAGAGTATTCGCAACAAATGGGTCTCGATATTATCCAGGGCGATCACGAAGATGCACCCGGACAACTCGAGTTGAATACCCAGTTCGATGATGTGCTGCGTAATGCGGATCGGCTGACCACTTACCGCCAGATCTGTGCGCAGGTTGCTCGCGAGGATAACTTGATCGCCTGTTTCATGTCGAAACCATTCATGGGTGTATCGGCCTCGGGCTGTCACCATAATATGTCGCTATGGCGCGGCGGTGAAGATGTGGTCAATACGCTCGGGTTTGATTCCTTACCCGGTATGGAAGGGGCTTTTACCTACCGGGTCGGTGGTGAGAATACCTTCATGCCCGATCCATCGGTTGACGAGCGTGCCCCCGGCCCGATTGGTTTGCAGTCTATCGGCGGTGTTATCAAACACCTCAGTGCGCTGACTTCGATCGGTTCTTCGACGGTTAATTCCTACCGCCGTCTCTGGGATACGGGTTTCTGGGCGCCGATCTTTGCTGACTGGGGTTATCAGAACCGTACCTGTGCATTGCGTGTATCTGCACCAGGCCGATTCGAGTACCGTTCGGTTGATTCGATGGTGAATCCTTACCTGATGGGTTCCGCGCTGCTGAAAGCTTTCGACGACGGTATCGATAACGATCTGGATCCCGGTGAAGCGGAAGAACGCAATATCTATGAGGCGATTGACGCGGGTAAAGAAGTCAAGAAATTGCCGATGTCGCTGGGTGAGGCCCTGGAAGAATTGGGCAATGACGAGGTCATTAAATCATCGATGCCTGGTGAAATGTACAGGGTATTCGAGCATTACAAACGCGACGAATGGGAACGCTTTATGCACACCACGACGGAGTGGGATATGGAAACGTATCTGGACTGTCTGCCTTAATACCCGTTCATTGTGTATCGGGTTGCTGCCCAGGACAGCACTCACCCGACCAGTTTGACAGATCAACCAATTTTCGGAGGGATTTTCTATGTGTGGTATAGCCGGGCTGATTCACCGCGGTAAGAGTGCTGATGTCGGTAGCGAGCTGACTTCCATGTTGCAGGCACTTAAGCACCGGGGCCCCGATTCAACTGGGTTTGCCCTCTATGGGAACCCTCGGGATAACGAGTATGTGATGCGGTTCAAAGTGGCAGAACAGGAAGAAATGCGGCATGGGTTTCTTATTCACGACCAGGTCAAAGAAAGACGGGCAGAGGTAGACAGACGTCTTGAGGAATCCGGTGTGCGTAAAACAGCGGAGTTAGAAGCAACTGAATATGCATTCCGTTACCAATTCTCATTTGACGGAAACATGAAGCGCATCGCTGATTATGTCGAAGATATTGAGGGTGTCGAGATTCTATCCGTAGGAAATTCGCTGGAGTTGATCAAAGATCTTGGTGACGCAATGGTTGTGTCTGAGCAGTATTCGCTAAGCGGGTTTGAAGGTACTCATGCAATTGGACACACCCGTATGGCAACGGAATCGGATGTGGATATTCGATCTGCTCATCCTTACTGGGCATATCCATATAACGATATCGCCGTCGTGCACAACGGACAACTGACTAATTATTGGGGATTTCGTCGTGAGATGGAGCGGCGGAATCACCGGTTTATGTCCGACTGTGATTCCGAACTGATCGCGGTCTACATCGCAGACCGGCTGGATCGAGGGGATGATCTGGAAGAAGCGATGACACGATCTGTGGATGAGCTGGATGGTGTTTTTACCTATGTCGTTGCGACTGAAGACAAACTTGGTATGGCAAAAGATGTGATGGCAGCCAAGCCGATGGTGCTTTATGAAAGTGATGATTTTGTGGCCCTGGCATCAGAGGAAGTGGCAATCCGAACCATATTTCCGCATGAAATCGATACTTATGATCCCTACGAGGGAGAGGTAAAGATATGGCAGAGCTAAAAACCGTTGAGTCATCCCTGGAGATGGGGATGCACACTGAGCAGTTGTCGGGGCGCACCCAGCAGGTCTTCTTCTCATCTGAAGAGAGTGATAACTATACCTATCCGTGGGCAGATGAGGTTGACTTCGCCAAGTCTACTGAGATTGATGCTGAAGGTGTCGAGAGTAAGGAAGTCAATAGCAAGATCCGAGAAGCGATGGAGCAGGGTTACGGGACGATCACTGTTTTGAATCCGGCTGCCAAGCACTCGTTGGGTGTTGGTATCCTGAACCGTCTAAATCTACGCTTCGAGGGCAGTCTGGGTTATTTTGGATGCGGTCTGATCGATGGGCCGAACATCGTGATCACAGGTCGGGTGGGCTGGTCCTGTGCCGAGAATATGATGGCGGGGACGATTATCGTCGAGAAGAATGCAGGTTCCACATTTGGCGCTGCCATTCGCGGCGGTGATCTGGTGTGTAAAGGCGACGTCGGCAGTCGTACCGGCATAGACCAGAAGGGCGGAACGATTATTGTCGGCGGTCGCACGGGGGCATTTTCTGGGTTCATGATGCAGCGGGGTCGCATGGTGATCCTGGGGGATGCAGGTAAGCACCTGGGTGATTCAATGTACGATGGCACGATCTATGTGGGGGGCACGATTGAGAATCTCGGGGTAGATGCGGTTGAGGGCGAGATGTTGGATCTGGATGTCCAGTGGTTGACTCAGAAGTTTGGCCTGTACGGTTTAGAGGCACCAAACGGCATTGAAAAAATGACCAAGATTGTCGCCGGAAAACAGTTGTGGAATTACGACAATCTCGAGCCTTCAGAAAAGAAACTCGTGCTTTAACGAACTCAGGACAAAAATCATGTCAACGAATAGAAATACAGATGTCATCGGGCACAGTTTTATTTTCCCGCCTGAGGTGATTGATGATATACACATCAAGTCCGAGCTCGGCCGTTACCGTATGCGGGGGTTTTCACTATTTAAGAAAATTCCAAGCTGGGATGACTTGACGTTTCTACCGGGCACGCTGACAAGATTTGTGATCGAGGGCTACCGGGAAAAATGTCTGACTAAGACGGTTATCGGGCCCCGGGCGAAACGTCCACTGGAGCTGGATATACCGATTTACATTACCGGAATGAGTTTCGGCGCACTATCGTACGAAGCAAAGACAGCGTTGGCACGTGGCGCGACAATGGCCGGCAGTGCGACGTGTTCCGGAGAGGGCGGAATGATACCGGACGAACGGCGGTATTCCGAAAAATGGTTCTATCAGCTTATTCAATCGCGTTACGGTTTCAATCCCCATCATTTACGCCTGGCCGACGGCTGTGAATTTTTTATTGGTCAGGGATGTAAGGTCGGCCTGGGCGGCCATTTGATGGGTCAGAAAGTCACTGATCAGGTGGCGGAAATGCGGTCCCTGCCCGCGGGTATCGACCAACGTTCTCCCGCTCGTCACCCCGATTGGCTGGGACCCGATGATCTTTCGCTAAAAATTCAGGAAATACGGGAAGCGACGAACGGAGAGATCCCCATTCAGCTCAAGCTGGGTGCCGCACGTGTTTATGATGATGTGCGAATGGCAGCTAAAACGGATCCAGATGCGATCTACATCGACGGGATGGAAGGTGGCACCGGTGCCGGCCCACACCTGGCAACCGAGGAGACGGGTATCCCTGGCATAGCAGCAATACGCCAGGCTCGGCGGGCGCTTGAGGACGTGGGTATGTCCGGGGATATCACGCTGGTGTATGCCGGTGGTATCCGAAATGGTGGGGATGTCGCAAAAGCGCTGGCTTTGGGGGCTGATGCGGTCGCGATTGGCCACTCATCTTTAATGGCGCTCAACTGTAATAAGGATATTCCAGAAGCTGATTTTGAGAAAGAGATCGGGGTCGAGGCGGGCCATTGTTATCACTGTCACACGGGTCGGTGCCCGGTCGGCGTGGCGACCCAGGATCCAGAGCTTAGAAAGCGGCTCAATCCGGATGATGCAGCTGAACGTGTGTACAACTTTTTACACACGCTCACAATTGAGTGTCAGATGCTGGCCAGGGCATGCGGCAAGAC
>JYMV01000805.1_pt1 | contig 19690 bp, 15 predicted proteins | sample 338911 | NCBI WGS metagenome assembly JYMV01 (sample SAMN03354496, study PRJNA234377) | hydrothermal vent metagenome | biome: Deep sea; feature: Hydrothermal plumes at the Eastern Lau Spreading Center, Western Pacific Ocean; material: Seawater | place: Tonga | collected 2009 | depth 2000 m m
AAAATGAAACGCCAGCCTGATCAATTTCGTTGTTACGTCTGTTCAAGCAGTCACTGGGATTGAGGTTTTTACGATAGAAAGTAAAAAGGGGCTCCAGTGGAGCCCCTTTAACAATTTGGTCATTTTGACCCTTTGTCTTGCTTAGGGTAACAAAGTGACTTTTTTATTTCAGGAGAACCAGTTTACCGGTTTGTCGTAAATCTCCAGACCGCAGTTCTGTGAAATAGATCCCACTGGCCAAAGAGACAGCATTCCATTGAATCTGATAAGACCCCGTCTGAAGTTGTTCATTCATCAGGGTACCCACGAGCCGTCCCGTAATATCAAAAATACGGAGAGTTGTTGGATGCATGGATGCTTCCCCTATATCAAACCGAATGTAAGTCACCGGGTTGAACGGGTTGGGATAGGCCGGATGGAGAGCAAACTCAACAGGTAAGGTTCCCGCTTCCGGATCGGCGATAGAAAGACTGGCACTGGACCATACCATATCCAGCATTAAATAAATGTCTTCTATGTCATCCAAAAGTTGGAGGTAACCTAGATCCCAATCATCAATACATTCTTCGATGGGAACATCTTCACACGAATAATACAGGCCTTCAAGAAACAAGGAATCATCCACAATTGAATAAGCCAAAGATATAGAATCCCCATCATCAAATACAAAGAGGAGAGAATCATCTGTAGCAATCCACGTGATCTCCGATGAATCGGAGTAGGAACCCCACTCATCTTCACCAATATAGATTTCCCATCCAGTCCCGTCCTCATTAAAGACCCAATACCAATCTTCCTCATCATCATCCATATCTTCCAGAAAGGGTACTTCCGTTGGCACACCAGCGGTGAGTTCGACCATATCCGGTGCGATGGTTCCTGATAAAGCAAATGATGAATCACCTTCTTCATTGGAAAAAGTCAAACCATCAATAGTTACACTCCAATCGGTGGAGTCCCAGGTGACCGCACCAGACACATCCTCACCCATGGCAAAAAAAGATGTTTCATCAAAGTCAATGGATGTTGAAAAAACGGCCAAATCCGGATTCACTTCATTTTCAGCGCTGTCTGAAAAAGCGAGTAAGAGCACCATCGCATCCATGGTTGAATCCCCTTCCCCTTCAAAGAGATCCATCAAACTCACATTCATAATCAACATCGCTTCTAGAGCGCCGTTGCCGGTACTATCACCTTCTTCTCCTTCGCTTTCAAGTAAAAACGACGCAAACATATATTTTAAGGAATCTTCTGCAGATCCGGTTACCTCAATCCCGCCATTTGACTCTTCCAGGCCCAGGAGGTCCATTAAGTCTGGAAAGGTTTGATCGGTTCCCGATATAACGTAAAGGGACGCATCAAAACTTTCATTATACCAAGTTCCATAGAGATCTTCCGGATCTCGAGATGATCGGGCTTGGTTCTGATGGGAGTTGGGAGACGGCTGCATATTTTGCAAGGAGGCCTTCATTAGGCTGACCTCTTGCTGCGTAGCCTTAAGTATCCTTTGTACTTCCTTTGACACATCATCTGCGGCAAAACAGAGGGAAAGAGTTAGAAAAACAATCGCGGTTTTTTTCATTATATCCTCCTTTTATTTGTCAGGTAAGGACCAGTTTAAGGAACACTAAATTATAAGGCAAATAATTTTCTGGGGTCTGTGATAGCTTCTTACTGCTGGCCATACGTAAGACTGCCCTTGCCTGAAAAAGGAAACGTCAGCCTGATTAATTCTTTGCTTCGTCCTCTGACAGCTTCTTACTGGCTTTAAAAAGAAATTCTCGCTCCGACTCTGAGAGGTTATCGTATCCCACGTCATTAATCTTATCAAGAATGGCATCCACTTGGAGCTTTAGAGCCTCACGTTTTTCATTCTTCTTATCTTCGTAATGGCGCTTTATTTCATCCTTCCGGTGTATCACAAAATGGTTAATGGTATTCCAATTGATGCTCGATCGTAGGTAAATGAATCCAATGACCATCCCTGATAAGTGGGTTAAATGACTTATGTTCGAATTTCCCGGATTGAGACTGGAAAAGAATGCTATGGCACCGATAAGTATTACAAGATATTTAACTTTAATGGGAATTAGAAAGTAGAGATAGACAAGCCGGTTCGGGAACATGAAACCGTATGCCAGCAATACGCCGTAGATGGCTCCACTGGCTCCAACGACCGGATTGGTTGAGCTTAAACTGAATAGAATAGTGATTAAGCCTGATCCGATTCCGGTAATAAAAAAGAACCTCAAAAACTCTTTCTTACCCCAGAATTTTTCCAATTCGGATCCGAACATCCAGAGTACAAACATATTGATTAAAACATGCCAAATACCTCCGTGGAAAAAAAGATACGTAAACGGCTGCCACAACATCAGCTCTCCGAAAGTTTTACTGGGAACAATCCCGAAAATCGTAAAGAGTTCATCTTCCATACCGGAAAGATACTGCAGGATGAAAATCAAAAAGTTAATTGAGATAATAAACTTAATTGCGTCTGTGAAAAGAGAGGGACTCAATGGATTTTGTTTCCACTGCTGTCTTTGGTAATTAAACCTCACTCAACTTCGCTCCAGAATAACTTATAATAAACTTAGCTGTTTCCTTCCACACAGTTTCCTTATCGCAACCTGCCATAAGGGCATGAGGGGAATTATCGTATGAAATTAACTGTTTGTCTTCAGATTTAATCCAGTCATAAACGTACTGGCCGTTTTCATAAGGTACAGTAATATCGGCTTTAGAGTGCATTATGAGGGTCGGGCACGTGACTTGTCCCAATTTCATCCTTACCAGCAAGGTGAGTTTAACCACTTCAGCAGCAGCTTTCATGGGGTAGACAGAATAACCGTAAAATGTTTGTAACTTATTTTCTTTACGATAAAATTTCTTTTTTTCTTCAAACTCCTTAAAAGGTGCTACGAAGGGTGTCAGGTAAACTGTCCATTTTTTATGTTTGATGATGGGAGCATATAATACAATCCCCGGTATATCTCTTTCCATGGCAAGTTTCAGCGTCAATGCTCCGCCCAAGCTGAACCCTACGACGAACACTTCTTCCTTCTCTGCAGACAAACGATCAAAACCTTTTTGTACAGAATCAATCCAATCTTGATAGACCTTTGTATTGCAATCTTCAGGTGATGTCCCGTGACCGGGAAGAGTATCAGCCACAGCTGTGATACCTTGAGATGCCATGTACTTTCCCAACTCATTCATTTCGTAGGTGCTGCCGGTAAAACCGTGGATAATATAGCATGCCATTTGACCATCGGCATCGTAACGGAAACCTTCCCCGCTTATTTTCCGCTGGGAATCTATCATGCTAATACCCTTTCCATGATTTTTAGTGATTTAATGTTTCTAATAGTATCTATATGATGGCGAAGGTATCGGTCAAGGAATCCACCGATCTCGCTTCGATCTCCTGGTTTTAATTTAAGATTAATTGCGTCAATGACAGACCCATGAAAGTTATTGTCCTGGATGAAACTTTTCTTTCACCATTTATCAGGCAATTTGAGCAGACAAGTTCACCACGTTCATGAGAGAAAACAGCGCCATCCAGAATACCTTCACAATCAGGACATGTGGATAGGTTTGGACGAAAGCCGAGTAGTGAAAGAAATTTCATTTCAAAGTACCAGAAAATCACATTGATATTACCTGTAGCGCTGTTTATCGCATTAAGTGTATCTACTAAGAGATCGAAAAGTTCCTCGTGAGGCTCTTCACCGGTTACACCTTTATCCACCAATTCCACAATTGCAAATCCGTAAGTGATTTTCTTTACATCCCCCTTAAGTGCTGACAAGATATTTTTAAACTCAGCTTTCGAGAATATCTGAAGCTCACGTCTAGGATTTTTATAGAACGACAACGACAAATGATTCAACGGCTCTAAGTATCCACTGCGAAGGGTTTTCCCCTTTCGTACTCCTTTTCCAATCAAAGATACTTTACCAAAATCCCTTGTATAACATCTGGCAATTTTGCTGGTTTCTCCATAAGGAAAACTCTTGAGAATAATGGTATCAGTTATTTCGAGGGCCATGCTGTCAGAAAGTTGGTGAAATCAATGAAAGGAGGCAAGCTTAGTACGCCTTAGCGAAAATCACTTCGTGTTTTGCCGGCTTGCCGGAGTAGATACAACTTATACCCTCAGGTTTCTCATCAAAGGGAATAAGACGGATAGAAGCTTTGGTCTCTTCCCGAATGGCTGCTTCAGTTTCAGGATCACCATCCCAACCGCAGCGGATAAACCCACCCTCAGTAGAAATCTGCTTTTTGAACTCATCGTAATTTTCTACAGTTGCTGTATTTTCTTTCCGGAAAGTAACTGCCTGCTGAAAAAGTCCGGACTGAATTTCTTCCAGTAGTTTGGGGACTTCTTGCACTAGATTGTCACGCTGAATAAAACTCTTTTCTCCGGTATCTCGCCTAACGATAACTGCACTCCCCTTTTCCATATCACGAGCCCCAACCTCAAGGCGGAGCGGCGCACCTTTCATCTCCCACTCATGAAACTTGAATCCAGCAGAAACGGTCAAACGATCGTCAACGTGAACTCGTATGCCGTCATTATTCAAAGCTGTCAAAGCAGTAGCCAAATAGTCCTTGATGGCTGAAAAGTCTTCGTCGCTCTTTCCGATAGGTACCACGACAACTTGATGGGGGGCAATAGCCGGAGGAAGGCGAAGCCCTTTTTCATCGCCATGCACCATGATCAGTGCTCCTATAAGCCGTGTACTGACTCCCCAACTCGTGGCGTAAACATGCTCCAGCTTATTACCTTCAGTTTGGAAAGTTACATCAAACGCTTTGGCAAAATTCTGACCAAGGTTATGGCTGGTGCCGGCTTGGAGAGCCCGTTTATCGCCCATCATCGTTTCAATACAGTAGGTATGCACAGCGCCGGCAAACTTTTCAGCTTCCGTCTTTAATCCAGTGAGCACAGGAATTGCCATTACATCCTCCAAAACCTCTCGATAAATATCTAGTATCTTCCTGGCTTCCTCTTCGGCTTCCTCGGGAGTCGCGTGCGCTGTGTGGCCTTCCTGCCATAAAAATTCTGTCGTTCTTAGGAAGAGACGTGTCCTCATCTCCCATCGAACCACATTGGCCCACTGATTGATGAGAATGGGAAGATCACGATAAGACTGAATCCATTTTTTGTACATTGACCAAATGACCGTCTCTGATGTAGGCCGGATTATAACTTCCTCCTCCAGCTTTGAATCCGGGTCAACGACGAGTCCTTCACCATTGGGATTTGCCATCAACCGATGATGTGTGACTACAGCACACTCCTTGGCAAAACCTTTTACGTGTTCAGCCTCTTTACTCAGAAACGACTTAGGGATAAGTAGCGGGAAGTACGCATTGACGTGCCCTGTCTCCTGGAAGCGACGATCAAAGGCTTCTTTCAAACTGGTCCAGATGGAGTAGCCGTAAGGGCGAATGACCATCGTCCCTTTCACAGGACCATAATCCGCCAGCTCGGCTTTTGTAATTATGTCCGTGTACCAACGGGCAAAATCTTCTTTTTTGGATGTGACGCCTTTAGACATATTCTTGCGTGAAACTGATTACGGAATTTAGGAGGGGACATCAGCGCTTTCAATGAATTATTTTGTTCTTTTTGTGGCAATTATTAAAGTTAGATTTACCATCATGATATCCAAGGCAGAATTGAAACGTCTTACCAGTTTACGGCAGCGAAAATATCGTATGCTTCACGGACAATACCTCCTTGAGGGGGTGCGACTTCTAGAGGAGGCTTTGTCTGCCAAGATCAATATCTCCAAGCTGTGGCATCTGCCTGATCATGAGCTAAATGATTTACAAAAAAGCCTCATCCTCTCAGCGGCACAAATAGGTATTCCTATAGAAGAGACAACAGCTGACACACTACTGAAAGTCTCCGATACAGTTCACCATCAGGGTGTTATTGGTGAAGCGACTCTTCCTGAATCTGCTGAACTTGGCTTATCTATGGGTGAATCACTTCTCTATCTAGAGGAAATCCGTGATCCCGGGAATCTCGGAACCATTCTCCGGACTGGGTGGTGGTTTGGGATAAAACATATTGCTCTATCACCTCAATGTGTTGACCCATATAATCCTAAAGTAGTAAGAGCAGGCATGGGAGCCCATTTTAACCTTTCCATCTACACCCAAGCGAAACTGGAAAAGATAGCAAATCTTGGACACAAAATCGTGGCAGCAGATCAAAACGGAGAACCGCTAGAGTCAATCCAGAAAATTGACAATCCATTTTGTCTTGTTATTGGGAGTGAAGCCAACGGAATCTCGGAAAACTCCCGAGCTGTGGCCAACGAAATCGTTTCGATTCCGGGTCATTCTGGAGCAGACTCTCTCAATGTTGCTGTTGCCACGGGGATTCTCCTGTTTACTTTGCTTGATTGCCCATGAAGCTCCCCGTTTGGTTTTCCACCGAGTAAACCGTAATTTTCAACTTATTCTGAAATAACATGAGATGATACAGGAGCAGGAAAACCATGAACCCGCAGATCAAAGTCGGAACAGCCTTCGGCATTGTTATCCTGTCACTGCTGGCGTCTGGATTTGTAGCTGCTATGTTGCTCCTCGGTTTACAACCCTTTGTTAACCCAGAATTAGTTACATCTCTTTCGATTTTTCTCGGCGAGGCTTTCCTCTTTCTCCCTGTCTTCATCTTTCTCTATGGAAAACAGGTGAACATACGGGAGGTCTTCAGGCTTAAACCGATCTCCTCTTCCGTCATTCAAGCTACCATTATACTCTCTTTCGGAATTACTTTTGTTGTGGATGAACTGGATCGGTTAATAGGCATTATCCTTCCTCCACCAGATTTCTACTTAGATCTTATAGGAAATGTCAGGATGGAAAACCCATTGGCGCTGTTTATTTTATTTCTGGGGGGAGTCGCTGTAGCCGCTATTGTTGAAGAAATGATTTTTCGAGGATTCCTGCAGCAGCTTCTAGAAAAAATATGGAAAGACGTAACCAAGGCAGTTCTGGTAACTGCTCTCTTTTTCGCTGTTATCCATTTTAATTTGTGGTGGACTATCCAGATATATTTTCTCGGTGTCCTTCTTGGGTATTTCGCATGGAGAACGAATTCAGTTTTCCCCGGCATGATACTTCACGCAATTAACAATGCTTTAGCTATGATTTTTGCAAATTGGGGTTATATGGCTGAACCATGGTATAGCTGGAATGGACATGTTCATCCAATAATCCTCCTTTTAGCTATCGGCCTGATATTCTATGGATACAGTCGTTTTGATAGTGCTGTAAAGCAATCATCCAGACAGTTGGAGCCACTGTCATGAATACGATTAAGGGTAATAGGTCTGAGATGCTTCACGCTGAAGTAAATGTTTTACTAGTCACCTTCAGAAGACTTCTCCGTAGACGGGCTCGTACAAACTTGGAAAAACTGGCACTAAAAACTCATCCGGCTGACCTTGCACTTCTCTTCCGCCACTTTTCTGATGAAGAGCGGCTACAAGTATTTATCATTATCCAGAAAACTGATATAGTCGGCGAATTTCTGACTGAATTAGATGAATCCATTGTGCAGACACTTCTGGAACCTCTCGATGCTGAACGAGTGGCTGTCCTCCTCGAAGAAGTAAGTTCTGACGACAGGGCGGATATTTTAAACCTACTTCCTGAAGAGAAGGCAAGTGCCATACTTAAGGCATTCGACAGAGAGGAATCAGAAGAACTCGAAGAACTCATGTCATATGCTCCCGATACTGCGGGAGGGATTATGTCTGTCGATCCTTTTTTCTTACCAGAAAGTACTACCGCAACAGAGGCTGTTACTCATATCCAATCATCCGAAGATGCTGAAATGGTATTTTATCTTTATGTCACTGACGAAAATGAAAAATTGACAGGCGTAGTCTCCCTCCGTGATCTTGTTGTCGCACCATCAGGTAAAACACTGGGATCAATCATGCAATCCAATGTGGTTTCAGTTACAACTGATACTGATCAGGAAGAGGTTGCCCGGCAGGTATCACAATACAACTTGCTGGCTATACCTGTAGTAGGTGCTGATAATACACTCTTAGGAATTGTTACGGTGGATGATGTTGTGGATGTCATCCGAGAGGAAGCAACAGAAGACTTTCTCAAGATGGCCGGTATCGGGAAGGATCGAGAGATTTTGATGAAATCCACATGGGAAAACGCCCGACTGCGCCTGCCGTGGCTTTTCGCCAGCTGGATCGGCGGGACCGCCGCAGCTTACATCATAGGTTGGTATCAGGATATGCTCATGAGTATGGTTGCGCTGGTGGCTTTCATTCCCGTAATCGTGGGGATGGGTGGTAACATCGGCACCCAATCCTCCACAATCATCATACGCGGATTTGCCACCGGAAGAGTACAGCTTGCTCAGGTGGGAAAGATAATCCTCAAGGAAATACGAGTGGGTGTTCTACTGGGAGTTTTTTACGGAATCCTTCTCGGAATTGTCGCATATCTTAAATTCATCGATATAGGTGAACCAATTAGACTGGGACTGGTAGTTGGATTTGCCATTTTTGCTTCCATGCTAATTGCTACATCTATCGGAACACTGGTTCCCATATTCCTGAGAAGGCTCAATATAGATCCTGCCATCGCTTCAGGACCTTTTGTTACTACTTCAACAGATGTGCTCGGTATCCTACTCTATTTCATCATCGCTAACTCACTACTTCAGACACTCTAGAGAAATTTGCTGGGAACAATATTCCTAGTTATCATCGGCCTTTACTGTGCTACCCTTCTGTTCTTTTTTGCGGGTTTGTTCAAAAAAGGAGGAAGACAATCAGTTTTAAAACCCTTTGTTTCAATTGTTATTCCTGCAAAGAATGAGGCAAAGAATATTGTCAATATCCTGAATAATCTTTCGCAGCAAACATACCCGGAAGATCTATTTGAGGTAATCGTAGTTGATGATAAATCCCAAGATTATACGGCAACGATCGTCAATGATTTCATGGGCAATATCTCTAATCTCCAGCTTTTGAGTACAGCAGGAGTTGAGTCTTCTCTTCGATATAAGAAACATCCTCTCAATCTTGGCATCCGTAAATCTCAAGGAGAAATACTTCTCTTAACCGATGCGGATTGCACTGTTTCTTCCAACTGGATTGCGGCAATGGTGTCCTCTTTTACTGAGAATGTGGGAATGGTAATCGGTTACTCGGAAGCTTCCCCGGTTCGCACAATTACTCAGAAATTGGAAGCATTGGACTTCCTAATGCTCTTGAGTGCCGCTCGAGGATCTGCCGCTCTCGGAGATCCTTACGCCTGTACCGGACAAAATCTCGCCTACCGACGTCAGGCATTCGATGCAGTGGAAGGCTTTTCTGCATTCGCTTCTCAGGTTGGCGGAGACGATACACTTTTAATGCAACAGATTAAGCGGCAAACATCGTGGGAAATTGTGTTTTCCCCAGATCCTGACAGTTTTGTGAAAAGTACACCTCAGGAGACAGCATGGGGTTTTATAACACAGCGGATCCGCTGGGCAACAGACACACTCCAAGTATGGAAAACGGATCCTCTTTTTTTTGGAATTATCGTGGTGACATTCTTGGCTAATCTACTTTCGTTAACTTTTCCCTTCATGCTCTTTAATAACCCTCTATTAATACCTATTGTCTGTTATGGACTATGTGCAAAATTCGCTGTTGAAGGTGCAGTCATGCTGAAAGGAACTTCTTTCTTCAATCGTCAAGAACTTAGATCTGTCTATCTATTGTGGTTCTTGCTGCAGATTCCTTACATTACTTTTATGGGACTCCTCAGTTTCTTTGGCAATTTTCTACCATGGGGAGGAAAACAGAATCGATGATTTTGCTGACCATTATTATTATACTCTATTTCATTTTATTAATTTGGTTTGCCATGGGGCTGCTGAATGATAACAAAATTAAACACGAACAGAAAAATCTTGGGACTCCAGATGTCTCTGTATTAATGGCAGTACGAAATGAAGAAAAGAACTTGGGTGAACTACTAGATCAATTGAAACATCAGGATTATCCTGAAGATAAGTATGAGATTATTGTAGTGAACGACAGATCAACTGATTCCACCGGCGCTATAATTTCAGAACAGTGCGGAAGGGATAAACGTATTAATTGTATTACAATTGATCGTGTTCCTACAGGTTGGGCTCCCAAAAAATGGGCTCTCAACAGTGCTGTCGAAGCATCCAACGGAGAAATTCTGCTGTTCACAGATGGAGACTGCAGTGTAGAAAAATCGTGGATTACCACGATGATTTCAAGTTTCTATGATAAGAAAGTCGGAATGGTCGCAGGCCCCAGCCCGCTTGAATCAACCAGCTCCGGAATTCTAGGGGATATGTTGCTCCTGGACTCCATGGCACAAGATGCTCTTGCTGCAGGAGCTATATCAAGAGGAATTCCTCTTTCCTGCAGCGGGCGGAATCTCGCAATCCGACGTAAAGCTTTCGATGCTGTTGGCGGTTATAAAGATACAAAGGACATATTATCTGGAGATGATGATCTCCTCATGCACAGGTTAGCAGGAAATGGTTGGAAAATTAAGAACATTCTAATTCCGGAATCAATGGTCACGAGCCCTCCGCCATCTACGCTTGGGGCTTTTGTCAAACAGCGACTTCGATTTGCATCCAAGGGACTACTTTATTACGGAATGCCGGATACAAATCTTGTATTCCGGATGATGCTCCCTTTTCTCTGGGCCGTTAACCTGTCCGTCTTAACTGGACAAGTGATAGCTATATGGACTTTCAGGGCAGAATGGTTATTACCTTGGTTTATCAAGATGATGGCTGATGGGATTTTACTCGGTCTCTCAAGCCGGCTCATGAAACGACAATTTTCACCGGTTTCATTTTTTATGGCTGAAATATGGCACAGTTCGTATGTTGTAATTTTCGGTGCTTTAGGTCCACTACTTCCCGTTCAATGGAAAGGAATATCTCAAAAAGATCTTAGCTAGAAATGAGTGCTTCAACTTGAGGAATTGATATTTTATTAATAGGAGGTTTTTATGGAACAGAAAACTCAAAAAAAAAACAGGAAGAAACTCAGAGAACGAAAAGGAATGTTTATTGCATTGATTCTTGTTCTGCTCTTGATTCCACTCCTTGTTTACTTAGGAGTACCGAAAGAGATAGTAGCATTCGTCACTTTAGTCCTGGGCCTTCTGACTAAAGCATTTGCAGGATTGGCTGCACTGATTGCCATGATTCCCATCATTGGACCTCTCGTTGTAAAAGTTCTATCCATCCCCTTTTTCTGGCTGGTAAACTCACTGGGTTACTTTGTATCAATACTGGCTATCAAAAAGGGCTACACACGGCAAGTTGTAAATTCTCGCGTGTTGACACTGTCAGTTTTAGTGGGGATAGTAATAGGATATATATTAGGCAATGTCCTTCCTCTCTACTAATTCTGGATGAGAGTTTATTTTTACTCACTGTGCCTGAAATAATCTTGAAGGCTTTTTACCTCTAACCCTCTTTGTTGTTGTGTCCGGATTCCCCTTACTGCAGCTTCTGCAGCAGAAAGTGTTGTAATCGCCATGATCCCTTTCTGAATACACGTCCGTCCGATGGCTTCTTCGTCGTATCGGGATTGCTCCCCAAGGGGTGTATTGATCACCAATTGAATTTCTCCATTCTTGATACCATCCACAACATTTGGCCTACCTTCCCCCACTTTGAAAATCTGGTGAGCGGGGATCCCGTTTCGATTCAATTCTCGTGCTGTCCCAAAAGTAGCAGTTATTTCAAAACCCATCTCAGACAGATCCCGGGCGATAGGAATTGCATTCATTTTATCCTGATCATTGACTGAAATGAAAACTTGTCCACTTTCCGGTATTGCACTCCCAGCGCTTATGGTCGCTCGCAGGAATGATCCTCCGAATGTGGACGATATCCCCATCACTTCTCCGGTAGACTTCATTTCCGGACTCAAAAAAATGGACTCTTCAGGAAATTTATTAAAGGGAAGTACGGCTTCTTTTACCGCAATATGGCTAATGTCATCCCACGGCTTCAACTCCATACCTTTCAACTTTTCTCCAACAGCCAGCTTTACAGCTATTCGCGCCAAAGGTACATTCGTAGCTTTACTTACAAAAGGAACCGTCCTGCTGGCTCTTGGGTTCACTTCCAGCACATAGACCTGATTATCTTTGAAGGCAAATTGAAGATTGATGAGCCCTTTCACGTTTAATTCCAAGGCGAGCGATTTTGTAATCCGAACAATATCTTCCATGGCATCGCTGGTAATGCGATAGGGCGGTAACACACAGGCGGAATCTCCTGAATGGATGCCAGCTTCTTCGATATGCTGCATGATTCCACCAATATGGACTGTTTCACTATCGCATAGAGCATCCACATCAAACTCAAAGGCATCTTCTAAAAATTCATCAATCAGAATTGGATGCCCTTCCGTCACATCTGCAGATCTTGCAATGTAGTCAATCAGTTGTTCCTTAGAATAGACGATTTCCATAGCTCGCCCTCCAAGCACATAACTGGGGCGTGCCAATACAGGATATCCGATCCGTTCAGCAGCTGCAACAACCTCATCAAGTGTTCTACCTGTGCTGTACTTGGGACATGTAATCTTAAGTTTATCAAGAATGCTGCCGAACTTTTCCCTGTTTTCAGCAAGATCTATACTCTCCGGTGATGTGCCGATGATGGGCACTCCTGCGTTTGCCAGGGCATTGGCAATTTTCAGAGGTGTCTGTCCGCCAAACTGTACCACCACCCCGTCCGGCTTCTCAAATTCCACTATGTTGAGCACATCTTCATAGGTTACGGGCTCGAAATAGAGGCGATCCACTAAGTCGAAATCTGTACTCACCGTTTCAGGATTGCAGTTGACCATGATAGTTTTATATCCCAAGTCCTGAAGGCCAAAAACCGCCTGTACGCAGCAATAGTCAAACTCAATCCCCTGTCCAATGCGATTGGGGCCGCCGCCAAGAATCATCACCTTTCCAGAGGATCCCCGAGACTTTCCTTCCAGCGGAGTTATCTCATTTTCTTCATCATAAGTGGAATAACAGTAAGGCGTTTGGGCTTCAAATTCTGCGGAGCAAGTGTCCACAACTTTGTAGGAAGGATAAATATTTTCCTTTTTTCGTTTGTTGCGGACTTCTAATTCTGTTTCCCCTGTCATTCGGCCAATTTGCTTATCAGAAAAACCGTTCTGTTTCAATTCACGTAGAGAATCTGCATGTAACGTCTCTACATTATTCATAATAGTTATCTGTTCAATTTGGCGTAAAAACCATGGATCTATTTTGGTCACATTGTAGACATCATCAACTGATTCGCCTTCAAGAAATGCTTGACGTACTTTCAGCAATCGAAAAGCTGAGGCGTATCGCAAGGTGGACATATCCAATGAACGTGCCCGACTCACATCTAAATCCCCTTCAGCCGGCGGTTTCGGCTCCAATCCATCCAGCCCTACCTCTAATGATCTGAATGCTTTTTGCAGGCTTTCCCGAAATGTCCGCCCGATAGACATCACTTCACCCACGCTCTGCATCTGCACACCTAAATGCCCTGATGCAGAGGGGAACTTCTCAAAATCAAAACGGGGAACTTTTGTTACCACATAATCCATAGTTGGCTCAAATGCCGCCAGTGTTTTTCCGGTGATATCGTTCGGAAGTTCATCCAGCGTGAAACCCACTGCCAATTTAGCGGCTACTTTTGCAATTGGGAATCCGGTTGCTTTACTGGCCAGAGCAGATGATCGGCTTACCCTTGGATTCATTTCAATAATAATCATACGACCATCTTCAGGATTAACGGCAAACTGTACATTGGATCCGCCCGTTTCAACTCCTATAGTTCGTAGACAAAGTATGGCCCAGTTCCGCATCTGTTGGTATTCCTTGTCCGTGAGTGTCATGGCCGGCGCTACAGTTATGGAATCGCCGGTATGCACTCCCATGGGATCAACATTTTCTATGGAACAGATGATAATAGCATTATCCGCTCTGTCCCGGATGACTTCCAGTTCGAATTCCTTCCATCCAAGCAGTGACTCTTCCATCAGTACTTCAGTTATGGGGCTAGCACTTAGTCCATTCTCAAGCAATTCCTGAAACTCTTCACCGTTGTAGACAACAGACCCGCCAGTGCCACCCAATGTAAAGGATGGACGAATTATAATAGGAAAGCTCATTGTTTCAAGCAGCTCTTCCGCTTCCTGCCAGGAATGGACAAATCCACCTTTTGCGGTGGTAATATCTACCGCATCCATGGCTTCCTTGAATTTTTCCCTGTCTTCTGCCTTTTCGATGGCGTCCACCTGCGCACCAATTAACTGAACATCATAATCGTCCAGTATTCCTTTTTTGTGCAGGTCCATAACCAAATTCAGTGCAGTCTGACCCCCGACTGTGGGTAAAATAGCATCCGGCTTCTCTTTTTCTATTACAGCGGTAACATAATCAGGAGTTATTGGCTCTATATATGTGGCGTCAGCCAAGTTAGGATCTGTCATGATAGTTGCAGGATTAGAATTCACCAGGATGACACGATAGCCTTCTTCCTTAAGTGCCCGGGCAGCTTGTGTACCGGAATAATCAAATTCGCATGCCTGTCCTATCACAATTGGACCGGCACTCGGAATCAGAATTGATTTTATATCCTTACGTTTAGGCACTTCTATTTCTCCAGGAATATTTCATCCTTTAAACCTATGTTGATTTTATAGTTGTGGAACTCCATTCGTATTCTGCCCATAGCATCTGATACTCCTTCGGTGAAGTCATGTCGATCTCCTAAGGGTCCCTCAGATGGCCGCCGGTATGTCATCCCTCTAAGCAAAGATGTGTAGATCAGAATCTCGGTTACCATAGGCAGGTAGATACCTTCATTATGCTCTGCATAAACAGACGAAACTGAAAAAGCCTGAACAGAATCTACAACTGTCTCTATATAGCCAATTACCCATCTCTCGCTGTCCACCCATATTGTGATAATTATCTCTCTACCAAATTCTGCCCCACCTCCGTGCCAAGAGCCAGTATTCAAAGAATCAGGATTAATTGTTCCTGTCAATACCCAGTATATCCTTTCGCCGCGATTGTCTTGGCGGAGCACACGGGCAGAATCCAATAGTGCTAAAAGCTCCACTCCTGATCCCCCTAATCCGGTTTTAGGGACAATTGCAAATCCGGCAGCCTTAATTTTAATCTTATCCGGTTGTTTGAAATAGAATTGAAGCTTTTTACTGGGCATACGTATATGAGGCATATCCACTTTCAGTTCAAGGGTTGCTGAGTAGTCTTCTACCTTCTGGAATTGACTACTAACGTTTTGAACGATATCCTCTACAGTGGGAAGTTTCGGCTCATCGGCTCGAAGGACGCAAACCACACAGAACAGGATAAGCCAAATTCTTCTGTACGATATTCTAATCATGTACGAATATCCTTGCGCAGAAATACGGCAAAACCGATAACTGAGAACGCCGTCGCGTAGAGTCCCAGTATCAGAAGACTTTTACCAATCTTATCCCATGGAATTGGATCACGGAAGGCAAGGTTCCAGATATCAATATAATCCGTGAAGAGATAGGGACTAAGATTTTCAAAAAGATCAAGCGGTATTGTTGCAATTGCAAGTCCGATTATCACGATGGCCATTGATCCAATGACTGGACCGATGCCGTTATTTACCATAGCTGAAAACATAAAACAGAGGGAAGCAACTGTACAGAGAGCAACTGTAGCCAAAATAAAGGCGAGGGTAAATCGGGGCCAAGCCAATTCAGCTGATAGAATTAAAATACCGTCATCAAAGACAACCAGATCGCCGGTACCTAACCAGATTGTACCTAACCCAAGACTCATTAGGGCAAAGAATCCGACTAGTGCCAAAGTGTAGAGATAGGTTGCCAACAGCTTAGAGAGCATGATCTTCATTCTCGAAACCGGCCGTGTGAGATAAATTCGGAACGTCCCGGCGGCCCCCTCACCAGCCACTACATCACCTGCTACCAGAGTCACCAGAAATGGAATGTGTACCCAGAGGAAATTCATCACAAAGTAGGTGGCGAGGAAACCGTTGAACACAGAGCCGACAATAATAAAGCTCCCCTCGAGCTGACGGGTCATATCGTCGTGTATCTCACTTCCGCCTACACTGAATCCCCACATAACGAGAGGCATAAGAACGGCAATGGCTATAAATCCTATGAAGCTCCGCCACTTTGAAGAAATCTTGATCAACTCATTCTTGATTAGTGATATCATCATCTTCAACTGTCTTGGTCACTTGTTAGAGATAGAAAGTAATCCTCCAGTGAAGTTCGCGGCACCACCGAATCTACCTCAATGCCGCTCTCAACCAGCGCTTTCGTAACTTTAGATAGGTTTACAGCCGCAACAGCAATTTTAATCACATCTTCTTCGACAGTTAACTGACTGACAGAGTCGAGGTGTTCCAGCACTACTCTCGCTTTTTCAACAGGTCTCGCTTTAATCTCCGTTTGGAATATTTCTGTATCCGCTAACAGCTTTTTAACACTTCCCGTGGTCACCAACTGCCCTTTATTCAAAATGGCCATAGCTGTGCACGTCTGTTCCACTTCATGAAGAAGATGCGATGAGAGGAAAATGGTTATGCCTTCTTCCGCCAGTTGGACGATAAGTTCCCTAACCTCCTTCATGCCATGGGGATCAAGCCCGGTAGTAGGTTCATCCAGAATGAGGAGTTTCGGCTCGTGCAGGAGTGCCTGAGCAATTCCCAGGCGCTGCTTCATTCCGTGGGAGTATGTCTTCACTTTGCTCTCCGCCCGGGGCAATAAATCAACAATATCAAGAACCTCGTCAATCCTTTTGCCGGAACCACCAGCCAGCCGGGCTAAAATCTCCAGATTTTTTCGTGCGGAGATATTCTTGTAGAAGGCCGCATCTTCGATGAGAGCGCCAACACCGTGCAGAGATCCGTTACGATGCTGAGTTACTGCTTTGTCAAAGATTTCCACATCCCCGGCGTCCGGCCGTATCAATCCCAGCATCAAACGAATCGTGGTAGACTTCCCAGCGCCGTTTGGTCCTAGAAAGCCAAAGATCTCGCCGGCATGCACATCAAAACTAAGATCATCAACGGCTTTAATCTCCTTGAAGGCTTTGCTGACGTTTTTTATACTGAGCACTACATTATTGGCAGAACTCATTGGAGAGACTCCTGCATCAATCCTACAAACTGCTGAAACAGGTATCGGGAATCGTGAGGACCAGGAGCTGCCTCAGGATGGTATTGGACTGAGAAGGCAGGAATATCCCTACATCGAATCCCTTCCGAAGTGTTATCATTCAGGTTTACATGAGTAGGAATCACGTTCCCCGGCAGACTGTCTAATTCCACGGAAAATCCGTGGTTCTGGCTGGTGATCTCCACTTTTCCGGTTTCCAGATTCTTTACCGGATGATTAATCCCCCGGTGTCCAAACTTCAGTTTGTAAGTCTCCGCTCCCAGCGCAAGTGACAGAATCTGGTGCCCAAGGCATATTCCGAAAATAGGTGTTTTACCCAATATATTTTTCACCATTTCGATGGCATACGTGGCTGCAGCCGGATCACCTGGCCCGTTGGAGAGAAAAACACCGTCCGGATTCCAATCCAATAAATCATCGGCTGTCGTGGTCGCAGGAAAGACGGTCACATCACAGCCGTAAACTGTCAAGAGGCGTAGGATGTTCCACTTGATGCCGTAATCCAAACAGGCTACTTTGAAGTTCTGTCTTCCACCAGATTCATCGTTTTCCCAGTTATAAGATTTACCACATGTAACATTTGGTACCAGATCCAATCCATCCATGGAAGGAACTTTTTTTAGCTTTTCGGTGAGACTCTCAATTTCGGCATCTTCCGCGGAGATAATTCCGTTCATGGCACCTTTATCGCGGATGTGTCTCGTCAGTGCTCGAGTGTCAATTCCCTGAATACCGACAATTCCTGATTCCCTGAGGTAATCTCCCACAGACTGCGCAGCGCGGTGATTGGACGGAACTACTGTCTCTTCCCGCACCACAAACCCGGCCACCTGTATGCGATCCGATTCAACGTCTGCAGGGTTTACCCCATAGTTGCCTATATGGGGAGAAGTCATAGTGACAATCTGACCGCAATAGGATGGATCAGTCAAAATCTCCTGATACCCGGTCATCCCGGTATTAAAACAAACTTCACCAGCAGTTTCACCTTTTGCTCCAAAGCTCCAGCCGTGAAATGAGCGGCCGTCTTCTAAGAGTAGAACGGCTTTTTTACCGCCAGTCATTCAACCACCCGGAAATGGTTAGTGTCCAATATCCCCAATATGACTCCATAAAAAAAGAGCCCCTTAAGCGGGGCTCTTTTAAATGGCTTTTCTTCAAAGTCACCGTTTATTACTCTAACTCTTCTGACGAAAATATCAGTAGATTCATCACCCAAGAAAAGAAATACCCAAAATGAGAAGCAGTCCAGCGACCATCTGGAAATAGATGGTGTTAGCACAGGTTTTTGCCAGTTCCCTTTTGTCATAGTCGCTGAATACCCTGTAAGTAAGATAGGCCGCAGCCGGTAGGACAATCAGGCTCAGGAGTGCGCCCTGATTCACCACCCCATTCTGGTAGAGCAGGTAGATGACCACAAAACAAGCTGCCATCAACGTCAGATATCCCCAGCGGGCATTTTTTATCCCGAGGGCAGCCACGAGATGAACTTTCCCCGTGGCGATGTCGGAGGGAACATCCGGGAACTCGTTCACCCAGAGGATAGAAATAGTCAGCAATCCAACTGGAATTCCCACCAGAAAAGCTGCCTGGGAGTGGATGCCTGTAAGGGCATAGACAGTGCCCATGGTAAGAACGGGACCGAAAAGCAGTCCAATGGTCAATTCTCCCAGTCCACGCCGGGCAGAAAGCTTAAGAGGAGGCGCCGTGTAGAAAAAGCCGCCCAGTGCCCCGGCAGCAGCATAATAGAGGAGGTCCAAGCCACGGCTCCACGGGCCGAACATGACTGCAATCCCGCAGACCGCCGCCAGAACTATAAAACTACTCGCCAGTCGAAATAGCCCTTTCTCGGTGATAATCCCCAGTTCAATGGCGCGGGAACCTCCGGTATACTGCAGAAAGTAGTCGTTATTTGCCTGATCGGTTCCGGCCTGCCAGTCAAAGTAGTCATTGAACGTGTTGGCTGCCAGATGGAGAAAGGAGGCACCCAAAAACACAACACCAAACAGCGACCAGTCAAACACTCTCGGATTCGCAATACCGCCGTTGAAGGCCCAGACAGCCCCCAGAATGACGGGAATCCACGTGGCAGAAAGGAACGGGAGCCTCGTGATTACCAGGGCAGATAGCATTTTTATCCACCACGGATCCTTGGGCATGGTCGTTTTCGGGTCCACACCTTCAAGAACTTTGGTTTTTCCGCAGTAGCCGATCTGGGTCTTTACTCCGTCAACAATGCTGAAGGTTGGGGTGATCCGGATGTGAGCGGGAATCGAGTGACCATCTTTGTGAATAAAGGTTGTGTCCGTCTCAAACTCACCCTTCTCACAGGCAGTCTTGAGCCAGGTATTCACATGACCCAGTACAACTTTCCCGGGCGAAAAAGCCGAAACACGCTTCTTCCCAATCACTTCCTCCGGTGA
>JYMV01035955.1_pt1 | contig 19688 bp, 16 predicted proteins | sample 338911 | NCBI WGS metagenome assembly JYMV01 (sample SAMN03354496, study PRJNA234377) | hydrothermal vent metagenome | biome: Deep sea; feature: Hydrothermal plumes at the Eastern Lau Spreading Center, Western Pacific Ocean; material: Seawater | place: Tonga | collected 2009 | depth 2000 m m
GTCACCTGTGCGTAAATCGAAGCGCTTGATCTGGGACGGGCTAACATAAATATCATCAGGACCGTGGATGCCGAGGTGATTTCATCAACATTCGACGAACCTGCCGAAAGGCATGTTCAGGTCGCGGAAATGGTGATGCAGAAGGCTAAGCGTCTTGTCGAGCACGGGAAGGATGTCGTGATTCTGCTGGACTCAATCACGCGCCTGGCTAGAGCCTACAACTCGACGATGCCACACTCTGGGAGAATCATGTCTGGCGGTGTAGATGCTAAAGCTCTGCACAAACCGAAACGTTTTTTCGGAGCTGCACGAAACATCGAAAATGGCGGATCTTTGACAATCATTGCAACTGCATTGATTGAAACTGGTAGCCGGATGGATGAAGTGATCTTTGAAGAGTTTAAGGGAACCGGAAATATGGAACTTCTGCTAGATCGCACTATCTCCGACAAGCGAATCTTCCCTGCGATCGACCTAAACCGTTCAGGTACAAGGAAAGAAGAACTCCTTCTGAATGAAACTGAACTCAACCGTGTATACTTACTCCGAAATTTCTTGGCGGACATGCCACCAGAAGAGGCAATTGAATTCTTGCTCGCTCGGATGGCGCGTACCGAGACAAATCAGGAGTTCTTGGACTCGATGACCCAGGGGGACTAACAGACTTGGATTGTTAGAGGTAGCTGGCTTAGCATGGACAACCCCGTCTAGACGTAATCACTTTCTCCCATGCATAGTCACTTCGATTCATGGGTACGAGTTGGTTCCTATCTCATCATTTTTTGAGAGAATGAGATGACATTGACCCTCACACCATCGGCTCACCATTCTTTCGGACTATGTTTGAAGATCTGACCGCTGAAGCTGACCGTTTGCTTGCAGAAGCCCTAAATGCATCCGGTGAACGCGATCCCCGTGATTATTATCGGGATCAGTTGAAAGAGCTAAAAGGGAGCAATCCAGAAAGATACGATGCTGCAATTGAGTACTACCGAAATAAGCTCATCCCCCTGGTTGCATCAGGAGAGGCAGAGCCCATCGTCGCCTGGATGGAATACGGCAGATTTCTAGCTGAATCGCTCACGCCCGGGCAAACTGTAAGCATAGATCCATCCGGCGAATCACATCCCTACGAGCCAACAACGGCTAGTGGAAAATTGGTGCTCCACATCCCAGAATCTGGAAAAGGCGGCAGAGCAATCCTTGTGGGGTTGCCCAGTGAGCTGAGCCCCGCCCAACGGGCAACCTATGATGTCCTGGTATCTGGAAGACATCGGATCTCAGGTTGAGCTCCAGCATGGATCACACATCTTCCACAAGATAAGCAACTCCCCAAGCACCTATACCGAGATGTGTCGCTATAACTGGTGTCGCAGGAGCTGCGAGAACCTCGACTCTATTCCCATACCGTCCCCTGAGTTCATCTGTGATTGGCTGGATGATTTCAGGCATCCCAACATGAAAGATCCCAAAACGCATACGTTCCGTACCATCAGGAATGCGCTCATCGACAAGTTTCATTAATTGACTTCGGGCCCGAGTTGCACCAATCGCCTTCCCTGCAGAAGTAACATGCCCGCGTTTGTCGATTTCTAGCACAGGCTTAATTCCTAGGAGCCTCGCGAGAAACGCCTGGCCCGATCCAACACGTCCAGATGCGAGAAGTCTCTTTAACGTCTGCACGGTAAAAACAATCCCGGATTGGGTACGAACCCTTGTGATCTCCCTAACTATCTCCTCCGGTTGCCACCCAAGCTCGGCCAGTTCACAGGCCTTCACGACCAGCAAACCCTGAAGAACCGATGCGCTGAGCGAATCGGCCATATAGATATTGGCCTCCTGAAATCCTGATGCTGCAGCCTCGCCTGCCGCGAAGGTCCCTGACAACGTGGACGCCGCGAGTACTGCTACTACAGCTTCCCCTTCTTCCGCCGCGCAGGCATAGGTTTTTGTAATGTCAGCTCGGCTGGGCTGACTAGTCGTTGGTAATTCAGAATCATCTTCAAGTTTTTTATGGAATTCCTCAGTGGCAATGTCAATTCCAGCTCGATAAGACCGATCCCCGTCGATCAATAAGAGAGGTATTACATGTATCCCATGCGCGCGAAGGATCTCCTCAGGCAGATCAGCTGCTGAATCCGTTACAACTGAGACGGGCCGACGGGCAAGCTGAATGTGACCTTCCGCCGCACGTTGGATCGTACGGTGCTGTACACGCATGTCCTCAGCTTTGTGTGTAACCAAATCGCCCAAGCCTCTGAGGTAGTCGAAAACCTGCTCAGGCTCATCAGTGTGGATATGAATTTTCAGCACATGGTCCGAGCGGATCACAATCATAGAGTCACCTGCAGCTCGGAGCCTACTCTGCACACTGGTTTGTGTGGGGAGCGAGTCACCGTGTACTAGCGCCTCGGTGCAAAAACGAAATTGTTCCTGATTCACCGGATATTCCATGAGAGACGCAGGAGAAGCTACGACCCTCTCATGCACTTGAGATTCAACAGAGATCGGTAGTGACCCATCAACCAAGTAAAGAACTCCTTCAAGTAAGCTCACGAAGCCCTTAGCCCCTGCATCAACCACCCCAGCTGTCTTGAGGACAGGCAGAAGATCGGGTGTTCTCTCAAGCGAATCTCGAGCCTCATTAACGAGATGCTGCAGCAAGGCCACAAAATCCTTTGCGGCACTCTGGGTAGCAGCTAACGCGGTATCGTGGATAACTGTGAGAATCGTACCCTCGACAGGTTTATCTAGTGCTTCTCGCAGGCTTTTGGCACCCCGACGGAAAGCACAGCAGAACTCAGCTGTGTTGACACGGTCATAACCGGATAAGCCGTCCGCGAAGCCAAGTAGGAAATGAGATAGCATCATCCCACAGTTACCTCTGGCACCCATAACAGCTGCGTTCGCTGCCCCTCGTGCGACCTCGGCAACCGACGTGGCTCGACTGGGTTCCACGGTGTCCGCAATCGCTCGAACTGTCAAAGTGAGGTTCGTTCCAGTATCCCCGTCAGGAACCGGGAATACATTGATCCGATTCAACTCATCTCGCTGTTGCTGAGCATAATCGCATGCCGCAAGGAGTGAGCGGCGCAGCCGCGAGCCATCAAGGTAGTGAATCTGCATCGTCGATCCCGTCATATGACCGGCGTCTTCTAATGTAGTAGTCGGGATATGTATCTAGACATGCCAACCTACAAATCGAGTCCCCCACAACCCTCCTCAAGGCGTGAATACAATCCCGAAGTCTTACACTCGTGAAACCCGACAAGCATTTTTGTCTGGGCTTGCATCCTCTCACGCTCAGGCTACGGTATCGCTAAGAATTCAAGGGTGGATAGACACATGACATTCGTTGCGACTAACCCGACTACTGGTGATAAGATCGCCTCGTATCCGATGATGTCTGGGGAGGATGTCAACGAGATCATACTAGCAGCACAAGAAGCTCATCTCATTTGGAGTAAGTGTAAGATCCCAAAGCGCACGGAGATGCTCACGGTACTGGGATCTATTCTCCGGAAACGCAAGGAAGAGTTTGGCCGACTCATGACTCTGGAGATGGGTAAACCGATACAACAATCAATATCCGAATCAGAAAAATGTGCGTGGGCGTGCGACTATTACGCCGAGCATGCTGAGCACTTCTTGGCGCCAGTACCAGCACCGACGGATGCCACAATCAGTTATTGGACCCATCGTCCACTGGGTATCGTGCTAGGAATCATGCCCTGGAATTTCCCTTTCTGGCAGGTAGTTCGCTTCGCTGTTCCTGCACTGACCGCCGGCAACGCAGTACTATTAAAACACTCACCGAGTGTACCCGGATGTGCCGAAGTACTCGCACAAATCTTCGCGGAGGCTGGCTATCCGGATGGTCTACTTACAAACCTCGTGATCGATCTTGAAACAACCGGAGAAGTGATCGATCACCCGCTTGTTCGGGCGATTAGCCTAACCGGGAGTGTTCAGGCAGGACGATCCGTTGCTTCTAGGGCGGGCGCTGCAATCAAGAAATGTGTACTCGAGTTGGGCGGTAGTGACCCGTCAGTGATCCTTGCTGATGCCAATATCGATGACGCTGTCGCCAGCTGCACGTTAGCGCGCACTATCAACTCAGGCCAAAGCTGTGTCGCAGCAAAACGCTTTGTGGTTGTTGAACCTGTCCGAGAGGAGTTCGAGGCGAAGTTGGTCACTGCTATGGCGGCTACTGTGATGGGTGACCCCCTGAACCCCGCGAGTGACATTGGACCATTAGCCCGAGAAGACTTGCGGGATACGCTCCATAATCAGGTTCAACGATCAGTTAGCGATGGCGCACTTCTTCTGACAGGTGGAGAACCTCCTGATGAGCCAGGGTGGTGGTACCCTCCCACTGTTTTGACAAATGTGGGCCCTGGCATGGCAGCCTACGAGGAAGAACTCTTTGGACCTGTGGCATCCATCCTACCGGTGTGCAGTGAAGAAGAAGCCATTCGGGTCGCAAATGATACCGCTTACGGCCTCGGAGCTTCGGTGTACACTGAAGATTCCGCACGAGGAGAGAGAATTGCTGCTGAACTAATAGACGCGGGTAACTGTTTTGTGAATGGCATCGTAAAGTCTGACCCGAGACTACCATTCGGCGGCACGAAGGATAGCGGTTATGGACGTGAGCTTTCTCCGCTAGGAATCCTTGAGTTCACATACCCGAAAACAATCTGGGTGAAGTAGGAAGTCTCATCGGAGTTCAGGATAAACAGTCAACGCCCGGTTCAAAGAGGGGTTATTCAAAATGTCCAGGGACTGCCTTATGCATCTCAGACTGAACATCCTCTGCTTTGCGCATAGTCAAAAGATCTAATTCAAAGTCTTCGACACTAGGATGACGAAGCTTGCCAAGGAACTCCTCAATTTCTCGTCCAGATAGCCCGCTTTCTTTGAGTTTTTCGGAAGAGAAACTCGTGCCTGGCCTGGCAGAGATACTGGATCCATCTGCATCTAGGAGCTCTGCTAGCACGCTGAGTTCAGCCCGGCTCATGCTTTGACCAAGCAGGTCATAATCAACCCACGCTTCGAACGATAATGGAGCAACACGCTTTACCATACCCGCGATAATGTTCGCAAAGACACGGATCTCCCACTGCGCATGTGGATCTGCCCTGAGTGATAGAAAGTGCAGCAAGTTGTGCAGATCAATCTTCCAGTACCACTGTGTGTAGGTAGAGAGAGGTAAATCTATCCGAGCAATTTCCCTTGCAATGTCCTCACCAATCATCCAAGAATAGCCTTCACCGGCATCAGCTCGGATTCTCTCCCAACGTTCTACCGCAGACTTATAAATCTCTGCTGAAGCAAGCTGCTCGCGTCCCTGCTTGTTCGACTGGCTCTGGAGAGCAAAGTGCTCTTCATCCGGCATATAAAACAGCAGCGGCATAAGGCTATAGCGTCCGCTGTATTCATTAATAGACGCACTCCTGTGACGAACCCATTGCCGCGCGATGAACATCGGCATTGCGCAGTGGAATTTGAACTCGACCATCTCACTTGGTGTGGTGTGGCGATGACGCCTGAGATAGCGGATCAATCCACGTGTAAGTGATACCTTACGTGTGCCAGCGCCATAACTTACTCGGGCCGCTCGCTCGACATCCTCGTCGGTGCCCATGTAGTCCACCAAGGCCACGAAGCCATGGTCAAGCGCCGGAAAATAGCCCCCGAGAATTTCTTCGGCCGCCTCCACTGTAGGTCGTTTTGTTTCCAGACTCATCGAAGAATTATCTCTCGATCACACAGAACAGGGAGCCCGAATATAGCCGACATCGCAAGCCTCGATAGAGATGGTTTTCTTTACTTGGAATGGAGTCACCAGGCCTAACAACAGACCACTAAATGTTAGAGCACACTCAATAGGATCAGGGATTCGATAGTCCCCATTCACCGATGTCTGACTCCGGCTCAACCCCGAGCGCATCCGCAATCCGAGTGATGTAGTTGAAGTACCCTATGATCTGTGTTGCATCATGGATCGCGGTGTCTTCGAAGCCATGAATACGTAAAGATTCGAGGTCACCTGGACCTATTTCTTGCTGATCCAGAGTGAGTTTTTCCGCGAACAGACATAGTGCCCGATCTTTTTCAGACAGATCCGCAGAGCGCCAGTCCGTGGCGATGGCCTCTACAAACGCGTCTGCTTCATCTGCTGACTTGAACCTTCCCGTAACCTCTTCCCGGAGGTCATGTGCGTGCGATTGCACTCAATAGAAACAGTCATTCGCCTTCGATGTGACTACGGCTAGCATCTCCCTCTGCACCCGCGACAGGGGAGACGGAGTGAACATCAATGCGCGATAAAGCCCCATGGAAGCTTCCATCGCAGTCGGGTTAAGGCTCATCACATGGACGATATTCCATATGCGACCTGCTCGATCGATCGCATCGTCGAATTGCTTTTTGAGTAAGCCGTCAGCTTCTGATAAAGGGATCTGCTCTATATAAGGCATGCTCATACAGGTTGAGTGATACCAGATCTGTGAAATGTACTGCCTTAGTAAGAGATCAGCCTCAGATACCCTTCACTGTCCTCGGAATGGCAGAGAGAATCTCTCATCGAGAAGGACTACAGAACTCAGATCTAGAAATAGAAAACAGAGGGCACCTTGAAAGGAACTGAGCATTTAAACAGCTTGGCCGGATGTTTGATGCCCTTACCGAGCCCGATCTCCGTTGACCCTTCATTTGGTTGACCGCGCCGAAGCCTATTCGAACCGCACGGCCATCGTAGTAGAAGAGGACGCCTACACATACTCAGACCTATTACGAGTTTCCAGTATAGTTGCTACCCGGCTGCTCTCTGGCCGGAAGAACCTAAATGCCGGCCGCATATGCATCCTAGTGCCACCCGGATGGGACTACGTTGTTACGATGTGGGGCATCTGGCGTGCAGGCGGTGTGGCGGTACCGATGGCAATATCACATCCTCCTGCTGAGTTAGCACATGTGATAGAAGATGCTAAACCTGAAGCGATCATCGCTCATCCAACCCTCTTTGCTCGGATCAATAATCTAGCCGACGAACGCGGGCTCCCAGTGCTTGAGAGTTCAACTCTATCCCAAGAAATCCCTCTTTGTGAGATCCCGATAGTTCAGGAGGAGGGTCCATCAATGATCCTCTACACGTCTGGAACCACCGGACAACCCAAAGGAGTCGTCCTAACCCATAAGAATATCCGTAGTCAGGTCGAATCCCTTACTGTTGCCTGGGGTTGGGATCATGACGATCACATCCTCCTCCATCTTCCCCTGCATCATGTTCATGGCATCGTAAACGTTTTGCTGTCAGCACTATGGAATGGGAGCACATGCGAGATTTTCTCTCAGTTCAATGCCGTCGAAGTCTGGGAACGATTGAGTCGCAGGGATATCACGCTCTATATGGCTGTACCAACCGTCTATCGTCGTCTAATAGAGGCCTGGAAGCGCGTGAACTCTGCTACACGGACTGCTTGGGCTTCGGGCGCTGGTGCCTGCCGACTTTCGGTTTCCGGCTCAGCTGCGTTACCCGTGACAACGCTGGAACTGTGGGAAGAAATGACTGGCCAACGCCTACTTGAGCGTTACGGTATGACAGAGATTGGAATGGCACTCTCAAACCCCCTTGATGGTGAACGGCGACCTGGCTATGTGGGCAAGGCACTACCTGGGATAGAGGTTCGTCTGGTGGACGAGGCTAACCACCTAGTCGCAGAAGGTGAGCCGGGCCTGATACAAGTCCGCGGAGCTACAGTATTTAATGAGTACTGGCGTCAACCCAAGGAAACAGAGGCAGCCTTCACGACTGATGGATGGTTCATAACTGGTGACCAAGCAGTTGTGGAGGCAGGTGCGTACCGCATACTCGGCCGTTCCAGTGTTGATATCTTAGAAACGGGCGGTGAGAAAATCTCGGCTCTAGAAATTGAGGGGGTTATGCTCACCCATCCAGGAGTCCGTGAGTGCGCTGTGGTAGGTGTGCCGGACGTCGATTGGGGGGATCGAGTCTGCGCAGCAATTGTGTCCGAGGACAAAGATCACCTTTTGGCAGATGAGCTTCGAGCATTTGCTAAAAAGCGGCTCGCCCCTTACAAGGTCCCCAAAGAAATCTTAATAGTCTCCGAGTTACCGCGTAATACGATGGGTAAAGTGACCAAACGGGAAGTACTCAAGTTCTTCAAACCGGACAAAGCATAGTGGTTTACCATCAACTCTCTACTTTCCCCTCATGATTGACTCAGTGATTGCAAACCTGCGCGAATACTGGATGGTTCACTCACTCCTCGTGCTATACACCGTGATGCTCGCGCACCACGCATGGACCGGAAAACAAAAAACGAAAGGGCTCACGGACTATTACGTTGGTGGACGGAATATGGGTGGCTGGATCATCGGCCTCTCATTCTTTGCCACGTATGCAAGTACAAATTCATTCGTAGGCTTCAGCGGTCAGACATACGACTGGGGCGTGCCATGGATGCTATTCATCCCGACCTCCGTTGCCCTAAGCCTCTTCGCCTGGCTCGTAATCGCTCCTCGACTCAGAAGCTTCACCGGCGCGATGGACTCTCTCACGATACCGGATTTCATAGGCTTCCGCTTTGACAGCACCGCCGCCAGAGTCTTCGCTGCCCTGATCGTTATTGCAGCTTCGTTCTTCTATATGACAGCAGTCTTTAAGGGCATCGGCAACCTACTAGAAGTCTTTCTGGAGATTCCTTATAAGCTCTCAATCGTAATTGTTTTCTTTATCGTCATGCTCTACACGATGATCGGCGGCTTCATCAGTGTGGTGAAGACAGATTCAGTGCAGGGCGTAGTGATGATCCTAGCAGCCATCCTCCTGTTCACTGGAACGGTAAACGCGGCAGGTGGGCTGAGCGCTATCTCCGAGGTGCGCTCCCAGCCTGGCGGGGAAGCACTTTTTACTTGGGGAGGCGGTGTCGCAATTCCTGTACTACTCGGCACAATGTTCGCAGGACTCATCAAATTTGCTGTCGAACCTCGGCAACTCGCTCGATTCTTTGCATTAAAAGGGGACAAAGCGATTCGGACGGGCATGCTTGTCTCAACGATTACATTCGGTTTCGTATTCTCGCTCTTGATCCCAATCGGACTCTATGCGAGACGAATCTTCCCTGACGGCCTCGGGGATACTGATCTTGTAATTCCCAATCTCTTGAATGAAGTCTTTGGGCAGGGCACCGCGGCATTCTTATTAGTCGCTATGGTAGCGGCGGCAATGTCATCACTCGACTCGGTGCTTCTCGTACTGGCATCAACTACGGAGCGGGACATTGTCGGCGTGGTCAGGCCCGGTCGAAGTGAGAAGGACCAAATGCTTTGGACGAAGGGATGGGTAGCGCTATTCGCATTCATCACCATGCTAATCTCTCTAAATCCGCCTGGTGGTATAGTCGACCTTACAGCGTTCAGTGGTAGCCTCTACGGTGCTTGTTTTTTCCCAGCCATCGTCTTTGGACTTCATTGGCAACGAGGAAGTGGTTCAGCGGTTCTAGCTTCGTTTGGTGTGGGAATCACGACACTCCTGACATGGGATTTCATTCCAGGTTCAGAAGTGGTACATGAGGTTTTCCCTGCGATGTTGCTTTCAACCGTTGCCTATGCTGTCACCTCATTCATGACACCTAACAGTGCGAGTGATACGGTGCTGAACTTGATGAACAAGGCGAGTCACAGCCTCGCTGATTGAGCGCCTGAGTGATCAAGTTTTGGTACCACTCACTCGTCGACACTGACACCATCAAACCGGTCCTCGTAAGTTAAGTTATTATCTAACGCGGCAGTCCTAACAGTAAGTCAGCTTGCCCATTTCAAGCTCGATCCGCAGTGGTTCATGGAACTTTGCGATTTCCCTGGGATTCCAGGTACACGTAGTATGTTGTGAGAAATCGGGGCTTAGAGTTCTATACATCACTCTTGGATGAAAGATCTAAGTTCAGATTTCGAGAAACGTTATGACACGGCACACATCATAAACACATTTACTGGCAGCGTTTGGGCAGTTGTGCTTCTGCTTGGCTTAACCTCTTGCACGCCAATGGGGCGCGCCATTGGCGGGACCGGTGGGGGGAGTGACCCGTTCGCGGGACGAAGCAGCGCTGCACCTCAAGACATCGAATTGATCGTGGAGAACCTTAATTTCAATGATGCCAGGCTTTATGCAGTTAGCGGTGGATCACGCCGCCGTGTGGGTCAAGTTGGTGCCCTTTCAAGCCAAACTCTTAAGATCCCCTGGTCTATCATGTCGGATCGCCTGCGGATAGAGGTCGATCTCGTCACAGGGCCAAGCTGCGTGACGCCCGAAGTAATGGCCGACCCTGGCGAAAGGATTTACCTACAGATTGCGTCCCGATTTGATAGAAGCGGGCTCTGTAGATGAGCAGTGCTCCAGATAGCTTCCTGCTCATTGATTCTTAAGCGGTTCCTAACTGCTCACTCATAGATCAAGAAACTTGCAACACTCTCTTCAAAAGTGTCGAGATCTTCCTGCACACCCTCTAGAACCTCATCCACGGTAGCACCGTCGTCTATCCTACGCCGCAGGCCATCGTGCCCCCAAATTAGATCTATCGGTATCAAATCTTCCTCATATTCATAAGGCGGTTCAGACCAGTAGAATTCCTGCGGAGCAAGTTCTCTGGCAGCCCTGAGGATTGCTACCGCGGTTCGTACAGGCTGAAATGTTTCCGGATCAGTAACGTGCAGCTGTCCTCCCGCACACATGACTCCAGCATATTTCTGAAAGGTGGGCTCAAAATGACAGGGGCGGATCGTTACACCGTCTAAGCGCTCCTGACCTAAGAAGTCGGTTAGATGTTCGATATTCAGATAAGGTGCACCAAAATACTCAAAGGGCTTCGTGGTTCCTCGCCCTTCTGAGAGGTTGGTCCCCTCCAAGAGAACCATACCTGGATAGACGAGACACGATTCCGGCGTCGGTAGGTTAGGGCTAGGTGCCACCCATGGTAATCCAGTATCACTCCATCCCATGGACCTATGCCAACCCTTGCACTCGATTACTTCAAGGTCGCACCCGATACCTCGGGTTTCGTTCATCCAAGCCGCTAACTCACCACAGGTCAGCCCGTGACGCAGCGGAATAGGATGTAGGCCGACGAAGGACTCGAAGTCCTTACGAAGCACCGCACCTTCTCTCTGGATTCCACCAATGGGATTGGGCCGATCCAGCACAATGAAACGGAGACCTGCTTCAGCACACGCTTCCATTGCCAACAGCATTGTCCAGATGAAGGTGTACACACGGACTCCTACGTCTTGGAGATCGAACACGATAGCGTCCAGCCCTCTAAGCATCTCCTGGGTAGGTTTGCGGACGTCGCTATAAAGCGAGTGCACGGGCAGGCCTGTGTAAGGATCAGCATAGTGCTCGGACTCAATCATGTTGTCCTGTTTCTCACCCCTGACACCGTGCTGTGGGCCGAAAAGAGTCCTGACCATGAATTGTTCTTGTAACAAAGCATCAACTGAGAGTCGAAACCCCCTCGTTACCGAAGCAGGATGGATAATCAATCCAAGAGAGAGGCGTCGTAGGTGGGATGCTTCACCAGCAAGAAGTCTCTCGAGACCACTAGTCACCTGAACGAAGTGGTTACGGCTTCCGCCGAGTGATCCGGAGAGGCATCCGGTGTTCGGCATCATCTACCCCTAGAATCACAGTGTATTCTCCGGGCTGAACCAAATCGGTTCGCCTGGAGAACCCAGCTCCGCGCCCACCCTGATCTGAGCCCATACGTTCAAGCGTCCACTCGACCGCATGCAATCCTGGATCACCGCTTGCCTCAAGGATATTCACCACCTGGCCACGGTTATCCTGAATCTCCAGACTTACTTCAGCTTCTTGATTAAGCCAATAGTGAACGTACGCGCTCTGCGCTGCGGAAGTACTAGACCCCCCCCTCCCATTACCAAGCGTGAGAAGCCCATCCTCAGGTTCAAACATATGCGATGTTGTAGCAACGATTTCAGTAGTCAGCTGTTGTAGCTGTCTCACATCAAACGCGAACATTCCCCTTCCATGTGTTGCAGCAACCATGATGTCATCCCGGGGATGAATCACCAAATCATGCACAAAAGTACTCGGGAGGCCATAAGGAAGTGCATGCCACCTGCTCCCTCGATCTAGCGACACATACACGCCCACATCATTACCTAGATAAAGTAAGTTCGGGTTCTTGGGATCCTCGCGAATGATGTTAATAGGTCCAAATGGGACTCCGTCGGCGATACTTTCCCAAGTATCTCCGTAGTCCATGGACCTCCAGACGTAGGGAGCAAAATCATCACTACGGCGACCGGTCTGCGTGACGTAGACGGTGCTTTCGTGGTACTCAGACGCCAAAACCTCAGAAGTGAACCGGTCAGGATGTAAACCACCTGAGATATCGGTCCATGATTCACCACCATCTCGTGTAACATGAACTCGGCCGTCATCAGAACCGGCATAGAGGAGTCCCTCAGTAATCGGTGACTCTGAAAGTGCCGTGATCGTCTGGAACTGGATATCCCCTAGACGATCCGGGTCATTGTGAGTCAAGTCAGGGCTAATACGCTCCCAATCGTCCCCTTGGTTGGTAGAACGAAATACGTGATTCATACCGTGGTAGATCGTGTTTGGGTCGTGGGGCGACATAATGAAGTGAGCAAGCCACTGGCCTCGGTACGGGAGCTCGCCTTCGGGTGGCCTAGGAACGATTTGTTTCGTCTCCCCGGTCGCCCGATTCGTTCGTGAGATCGTGCCGTAGAACCCCGCCGAATACACGATATCCGTATCCCTAGGGTCTATGGCATGATGACTGCCCTCTCCACCTGGGGCTCCATCAAACTCTACGGCTGGTATCTCGTGCCTGCCGTTATTGAGGTTAACAACACCCGTGTAGGAGCCGTGGTCCTGAACCGAGCCATAAACTCGAAAGGGATCACCCATATCGAAGTTGACATTGAAGAACTGAACCATTGGAAGTTCACCGAAGAAACGCCAATTTTCGCCGCCATCATAGGACACATAGGCGCCACCATCATTTGAGTTCACTAGATAATCCGAATTATTCGGGTCTATATAGAGACCGTGATGGTCACCGTGCATTCCAGACAGTCGCCGGAATGTTCTTCCGCTATCCTCAGATACGTTCAACCCAAGACCCATCACATAGATCTTATCTGGGTTGTTTGGATCAACTCTCATCTGACCGAAGACCCAACCATATGTACCACCAAGACCTTCCATGAACTGATTGTGTTCGCTCGTCCGACGCCACGAGCCACCACCGTTATCTGATCGAAAAACAGTCGCCCCACGGATCACACCCCCCCGAGGACGTCCGTACGCATCGGCTTCACCTTCCTCGGCTTCACGCGCAATCTCGTAGTTGTCTACAAACGCGTATATCGTCTCAGGCTGTGAGCGGGCAATGTCGATCCCGATCCGACCTCGATACCTTGGGCTGGGCAAACCATTGTTCATCTGCCGCCAACTTTCCCCTCCATCAGTGCTTTTCCACACGCCTGAATCTGTGAAGTACTCATCGGAACCCGTAAATGCAGGTTCATTACGAGGATCGTTGAATTTGGCTCGTCGGCGTTGCCAGGTAGCAGCATACAGAGTGTTCGAATCAAGCGGATGGATTACAAGATCAATGGCCCCAGTCATGTCGTCGATGAACAGCACTTTATTCCAGTTGTGACCACCATCAACGGTCTTATAGACCCCTCGTTCGGGATTATCACGGTACTCATGACCGCTAGCAGCGACCCAAACGACATCCGGGTTTTCCGGATGCACGACGATACGACCAATGGTCTGGGTCTCAGTCAGGCCCATATGCTGCCATGAGTTGCCCCCATCCGTTGACTTATAGATCCCAGCGCCCGCATGCGAACTGCGGAAGATATTTGCCTCTCCGGTACCTACCCACACTATCTCCGAGTCTGATGGAGCAATCGCCAAATCCCCTATTGAGGTGGTCAATTGCTCATCGAAGAGCGACGTCCAAGTAACCCCTTCATTCTCCGTTTTCCAGACGCCTCCAGAAGCTCCAGCAACGTAAATCGTGTAAGTCTCACCTCGAGGCTCTGTCAGGGCGATATCAGTAGACCTTCCACTGATATTTGTAGGGCCAAGATGCTGCCAGGGCAGGTTTTTGAATAACGATCCCTCAACCATGGAGCGATGTGTCTGGTATGCAGAAAATCGCTCCGCTGCAGACATCCGACTCTCTTGTGCAATAATGGAGTATGGTGCGACCACTAGGAGGATCACTGCCGTTAAGGCTCGCTGGTAGGACTTACACATGGTATTCGACCTCATGGGCTTGATATGAGTTCATTCAAGGTGACATCCTGACAGTGGAGTACCACTGGTCATGAGCGTGAACGTACGGATGCCACTTTCGCATACGCTAGACGTGGAGCCGTTATTCAGTGGAGACTTGAGTATAAAATCCACTGCGGAAAAGAGTGCTCGTGCCTCAGGGTACCTCTAATCTAAAAGCCAAAGTTCAACCGTTGGATCGGATCTCCACACGATGGACCCGAGCTCCACTCTCCCCTCTGACACGGATCGTATCGCCCGCTGTCTCAATACCGTCAAAGCCACCGCGAATCGTGAGGAGTTGATTCTCGGGTACTCCACAAATCCGGTAGTAGCCATCAGCGTCGGCAGTCGCTTGGAGTCCAAGCACATCCGCCTGCTGTGGCACCCCACCCAAAGTTGCTCTGAAACGCTCCCACGTCAGGGAAACAATTGCCCCCGGAAGCGCCCGACCACGCCGATCAACAACCTGTCCGAGGACCGCTGCAGAACCATCCTCCTGACTTTCATCCCGGCAAGCCTCGAAAACTACATCTGACTTTGCGGGCATCCGGAATTGAACTCCAGTCACCTGCCCTTCCACTACTTCTTCAATGATAGGAGGTGGGCGAAATCCAACTTCCTCAACACTCGGATGTGAAATGCTGATCTGATATCTCCCCCCAGTGAGACCTCGTATCACAAATTGCCCATTAGCATCTGTGAAAACCGTCTGATTCGATCCGACCATTCCCACTCGAGCTCCAGCAAGTGGTTCAATACCTAGGCTGTCCAAGACCACCCCCTCTATTGTCCCGGTCTGAGCCTCGACAATCGTCCGACCTGCAGCACCAGCTTCGCGGACCTGCATTACCCGACCCCCTGTGCGCCTGTAAGCCGTGATACGCATTCTCGATCGACCGGAAGTATCATAGAAAACTCCGATACGCGGCATCTGGATCCACCATTCGGGAACAATCCAAGTGCCGTTCGGGAGCCGTTGGAACTTGACATGCCCACCCACCTCGGATGAGTTGATGTCCGGGTCAAGGTTCTCATAGTTGTACTGAAGCCAACGCAGCTCAAAAGTCTGCCCATCAAGCCACAGTGTCCCTGAGATATCTACGTTGCGGTTCCGGCCATTCGCAGGCTCAAAACCAAGGCCGACCAGACCTTCAGCTTCTCCCCGGCCAGCCATGAATCGGAAGCAGTGAGAATCTAGAAAGGGGTCCGACAACAGTACGTCTGCGTCTGGAGCAAAGTAGAGTTGTCCGTCACCATCCTTCTGAACAAACCCATTTTCAATCAAGTCTTCTGCCGGCTTGCTATCGAATAACTTCGTTCCGGTGCGCTCTTCTTCTCTCTGGATTGTCTTGGCGTCTAGAGCTAGGTCTCGCGTGTAACTCGTTGTGCGATAAAGATAGAAGGCCTCTCTGTCAGTGAATGCCGCGGCACTAAGCGCTTTTCGAGCTTCATCCCACAGGTCTGCTACCCCCAATCCCTGTGATGGCCGAACTCTACAACGCCCGCCTTCCGCTTCAACTCGCAGACCCTCAAGGACGATCGCGCTCGATTCAAGCCGCACATCCTGCGTAGCTGTTGCTCCGGCAGCAACCTGGAAGAGATCCGTTTCCACTGTGGCCTTGCCGATCATCTCGACACGCACCCTAAATGCTCCTGCCTGGAGACCCACGAACAGTACCCTGCCAAGCTGGTCTGTCAGGGCACTCTTCAATACCGTGCCCTCAGAATCTACCAAGTACGCTAGCGCTCCAAATACCGGCCTGGAGTCCTCACCATCGAGTACCCGTGCCAGGACCGTCTGCGCATTGCCATGAGTCGGAATGCTGGACAATGAAGCCGCGATAAGAATAGCAAACAAAACGCGGCCAAAGCGCATTGAAGTTCTGGGCCCAAGGACAGTCATAGGATAATTACAATGCTCTTTCCAAAGGGTTCCTGGTAGGGCGAAGCGTATTGCGAGAAGCCAAAGACGTGGAAGACCCGCATTCCTGAAGACATCTCAACCGAGCCAAGTAGCTAATCAAGCGATCCCTCCTCCAGTTAGTGCTTTGACAAGCCGGTAAAGAAATTCCTGCCCCTCGAAAAAGTTCTGGATATTTATCCGCTCATCTTGACCGTGGGCCCGGACATCATCCATATCACCGAAAAGCCCACTCACGCCGTAGACGGGTATCCCCTCTCGACGTAAATAGAGTCCGTCTGTCGCTCCTGTAGACATGACTGGGAGGACTTCCACTCCTGGCCACATCTGCTCTGTAATCCTTTCAATCGGCCCAAGAACTTCTGGGGTCAGGGGCGAAGGCGGACTCTCTGTCGCTGATCCGCGGGGCTCGACAGTCACATCAAAGGGGGTAGCTAACTCTTGAAGTTTCGCGTGCACATCTGAAGGATCATGACTCGGAAAGATTCGACAATTAACGTTCGCCTGAGCTAATTGCGGAAGTGCATTCTGGGCGTGCCCTCCCTCAAGCAAGGTTGCTACACAAGTCGTTCGCAGCCTCGAGCTATAGCCAGTCTCTGAGGATAAGACCCTAGCGGCTTGAGCATCTGCAGGGTTGGACACGATTCTGCGCATTGCCTCACCCATTTCACCCCCGACGAGGTCTGCAGAGCGGCCGAAGAATGCCTCGGTAACTTCGTTGAGCATGATGGGAAAAGCGAAGTCTTGAACTGCGAGAAGCGCTCCAGCAAGATCATAAATCGCATTCTTACGCACTGGTAAAGAAGAGTGTCCACCAGGGTTTGTGCCCGTGAAAAAGAATGAGAGGAACTTCTTCTCAGCAGCTTGAACATTGTTTGAGATCTTTCTCCCATTCTGCTCCATGCCTCCACCGCCCTCGTTGAGAGCAAAAGCAGCGTCAATCAATTCACGATGCTCCTCCAACAGGTACGCGACGCCATTCCGGGGACCACCCTCTTCGTCAGCGGTTAGTGCCATGATTATGTCACGATCTGGCACAAAGCCTTCCTGCCGCATTCGAATTAAATTTGCGGTGTAGATAGCCGCCTCATCTTTGTCATCCGTAACACCGCGCCCATAGTAGTACCCATCACGCTCGATGAATTCGAACGGATTAAGATTTGGACTCCAATCTTCGGGTAGAGCTTCAACAACGTCGATGTGTGCAAGCAGCAGAATGGGCTCCTGTCCACTATCCCGCCCTCTGTATCGGGCAACAAGATTTCCTTTAGTGGGCGAATCTTCTGGCACGAGGACATGCACGTCCTCCTGAGGAAAGCCAGCTTCTAGCAAAGCGTCCGCCATCGCCTGCGCTGCGAGCGTGTTGTTCCCGCGCTCGGTGTTCGTCGTATTAATCTCGACGAGTTGTTCCAGCAGTGATCGGGCCAGATTCATATGCTCTCTTGGGGATGTGGTTTGAGCAGCGGTACTCATCGCCGCCAAACCCATCGCAAAAGCCAATACCCCAGCTGATCGAAGCTTGTTTGTCATCACTCAGTGTCTCCCTGTTCACCTAATCCGTTAGGAGCAGCCTATAGTGTGCGACCCACTCTCTTTCACAAGACAGGTATTAATCTATCGTATGTCCTGGTAAGGCGATCTCCCTAGCCTACCCAGGTTGTGAAATCTATAGCTGATTTGCGAGACTTCTGTTCCGGCACGCTAGCTGGCTCACCGAGGTGGATCGTCGCGACGATCCGTTCTCCATCAGCCACGCCCACTGCCGATCGCGCTAGCGGATCCTCCATGACCGCACCACTCTTAATATGCGCCCCTAAACCCATATGGTGGGCGGCCAAGGACAGGTTCTGGAGTCCCATAAATACTGCAGCATAATCTTCCTCGCAGACTTCAGGATTTTCATCAAGTACCAAGGTGCTCGCAATCATGCAGGGGAGCGCTTCATGTGCATTAGCGACCTTGAGAATCACAGCCTCCGCCGCCCCAGAATCCTCTACTCTCTTCGCCTTTCGTCTACCCAAAGCAGCACCGTACGCATAACGAGCCTTGGGGCCAAGCACATAGAATCTCCATGGCTCAGTCATTCGATGGTTCGGAGCTTGAACTACAGCCTCAAGTAATTGCTCAATCTCCTCTCGCGTTATGGTTCGCGCCGTAAACTCCTTGATGGAGCGACGTTCATGAATTGTCTGGAAAATACTCATTTCGGAAAGCAGTCCATTGGGGATAATTACGAGTGGTTTAGGTAGCTAAAGAAAGCAATCAAGAGATCCTTTAGCTATCAACAGAACCTTTCTTAATACACGTCCAGATCCTTCCCGGATGCTAGCGGGCCATTATATCCGGCCGCACGAATCTCGTTAACGAGCCCCGTATCGTCCGTACCCCAAAACAGGTGGTGATAAAGCACCAGCATACCCGGTCTAGAGCGATTGGCGATATCAGCAAGCTCAGTCGTCGAGGTGTGGAACTGCGAGTGGTAAGCCTGCCATTCTGGCGGCCGTGTAGTAAAACGCTCGGCACTGTACACCTCGTGTAGAAGGATATCACAGCCATCACACGCTTCTACCAGAGACTCACTCGGCGCCGCATCACCACTAATCACTATCGTCCGATCAGGTCCCTCGAAACGGTAGCCATAAGAGTATTGCCAAGACCCATGTTTCACCGGAATCGCATACACGCGAACGAGTTCGTCTTCGTAGATAAGCCCCGGCTCGATCTCATGAGTATTCGGTCTGTACCCGTCGCGATTCGCGCCCCGTGGTTCGAGCCCGTCGAGCCGGATGGAGATGTCGTCAGCCCACGCTTCCGCTATGCCACTCATCATCCGCTGTATCCCTGGAGGCCCGAAAACATTTAGAGGATCGGGACGATCGAGCACCCAAGGGCTGTAAAGCAAATCTGGAAGACCAACAGTATGATCGGAATGCAGGTGTGTAATGAAGACATGGTTGAGGCCCGATACTGAGAGTGCAGGCATATCCTTCTCGCGTGCTGCCAGGGCCGCGCGGCGAACAATGCCGGGCCCAGCATCAATGAGGTAGGCACGATCATCAACTACTACTGCAGTCGCGGGACCTGACCGTTCTGGGTCCGCATTGGGCGTTCCTGTCCCTAATAAAACAAGCCGAGTGCGGGGTATGACCTGTGCGTCCAACCTCACTGGGCTGAAACTGAACCCGATAATTATCCCAACCAAGAACATCATTCGGCTTGCGTTTAGCCTCAGTCCCTTCTCCATCAGTTCTCCGGAAAGCATTGGTTGTGTGTGTTCACAGTTGATGGGTCAGCCACGTATACCTCAATACTCAAGTCTAAGGAAGCATAATAACCCTAGGAGTATGGAACCGCGCCGTGGGCTCTCAGTTCACCAAGACTCCACTCTATCCTGAGCGGTAA
>JYMV01003127.1_pt1 | contig 19680 bp, 17 predicted proteins | sample 338911 | NCBI WGS metagenome assembly JYMV01 (sample SAMN03354496, study PRJNA234377) | hydrothermal vent metagenome | biome: Deep sea; feature: Hydrothermal plumes at the Eastern Lau Spreading Center, Western Pacific Ocean; material: Seawater | place: Tonga | collected 2009 | depth 2000 m m
AAGAAAGGTGGGAAAGCAGAAAAATATGAAGATCGCACCAAAGAAGAATTATACGAGCAGGCAAAAAATGTAGGGATTGATGGTCGTTCTAAAATATCTAAAGATGAATTAATTTACGCGCTTAGAAATAATTAACTATGACTAAAATTCAACCTTTTCATTTAGCTATTCCAGTTGATGATCTTGAGGCTGCAAGAACTTTTTACCGTGAAACTTTAGAACTTCAAGAAGGTAGAAGTGATGATCACTGGGTAGATTTCGATTTTTTTGGGCATCAATTAGTGATTCATTATAAAGAAAAAGAGGCCGCTTTAAAAAAAGCTACGAATCCTGTTGATGGAAAAGCAGTGCCTATTCCGCATTTTGGAGTTGTGCTTACTTGGGAAGACTTTCATAGTTTTTCAGAAAAACTTCAACAGAAAAATATCACTTTTGAAATTGAACCTTATATTCGATTTAAAGGCAAACCCGGAGAACAAGCCACGATGTTTTTTTATGATCCCTGCGGAAATGCTTTAGAGTTTAAAGCTTTTAAAGACCAAAATCAACTATTTGCAAAATAATTTATGAAGCAACTACAACCAGGCTTAGTGAGACAACTTTTTATATTGTTGCTCATTTTATTTTTAGGATTTTTAATTTTTAAAGAAATGACGCCGTACCTCTCCGGAGTGCTTGGAGCTGTGACGTTATTTTTTCTTTTAAAAGGCTGGATGAAAAAATTAGTTGCTCGAGGTTGGAACAAAGACTTAGCAGCGAGTGTTTTAATGATCGGTTCTTTTTTAGGGATCTTAGTACCAATTGCGGGTATCGTTACATTATTAACTTCGAAGATCGGTAAAGCTGTAAATAATTCTGAAAAAGTAGTACAAGCATTTAAAGACCAAATTAATAATTGGGAGCATTCTATAAATTATGATATAAGCAGCCAAATAAATACTTCAGAAATTACCGGTTGGGTATCTACTAACTTACAAAATTTAGCAGGAGGTACTTTTAATGCATTTATCGCCATTGGTATAATGTACTTTCTTCTATATTATATGCTCACGTATCGTAAAAAAATTAGAGAATCGCTCGATGAATACATTCCTATAAATCACGAGAATTTAGTGTTGATTGGTAACGAAAGTAGTAATATGGTTAAAGCCAATGCTATCGGTATTCCCTTAGTTGCATTCGTACAAGGGATCGTTGCTCTGATTGGTTTTTTAATCTTCGGAGTGCCCGATCCGTTTTTTTGGTTTGTGATCACGACGATCGGTTCGATGATCCCTTTTGTAGGAACAGCCATTGGTATTGTACCGGTAACAATTTTAATGTTCACCCAAGGAGAAAATTGGCAAGCGATTGCAATTTTAATTTACGGTATCGTAGTAGTAGGTTCTTCAGATAATATTATTCGCTTGTATGTTTTAAAACGCTTATCTGATGTTCACCCACTAATCACATTAATTGGGGTTGTGGTTGGAGTACCATTATTTGGATTTATAGGTTTGATTTTTGGTCCCTTATTGGTTTCGCTATTTTTATTGATCGTGATGATCTATAAAAAAGAATACGGAAAAGAAAAGTCTATCAAAAAAAATGAACGTTCAGAAATTGATAATAAAGAATTGAAAGAAGAAAGTAACGCTAAAAAATTATAATATGATATTCGATAAGATAAAAGATAAAATTAACGAAGATTACGTTAGAAAAGAGGCTAACAAATCTAGACCTGAAGACATCACAGAAACCTTAGACAATCAAGAAGAAATTGATAGAAAAATGTCTACCGCAGGTGTTTTAAAAAAATACACAGAACTAGGCAAACTAATGGTGAATATGCTGAAAGATTATAAACTGGGAGTTTATAGAGATATCCCTTGGTTTACTATTGCTTCTATCGTATTTGCGCTGTTATATGTTTTGAATCCGTTAGATATTATCCCAGATTTTATTCCCGGGTTTGGTTATGTTGATGATGCTAGTGTTTTAGCACTTGCGTTACGCTTTATTGAAAGTGATCTACACAAATACTTAGACTGGAAACTCGAACAAGATTAAAATAAAAAAAGGAAACCAAATTGGTTTCCTTTTTTTATTCAATAGAATTTTATCGACTATAATTTTTCTCTTTTTCTGTGACGTTCTCTTGCTAGTAAAGTATTCTTCAATAACATTGCGATCGTCATAGGTCCTACTCCACCGGGAACCGGAGTTAAGTAAGAAGCTTTTTTCTTCACATTATCAAAGTCTACATCACCAACAATCTTATAACCTTTTTGCGTAGATTCATCCGGAACTCTAGTAATTCCAACATCGATCACAACCGCATCATCTTTAATCATTTCAGCTTTTAAAAAATGAGGTATTCCCACTGCAATAATAATAATATCTGCTTGTGAAGTGATCTGGGTAATATTCTTTGTGTATTTATGTGTTAAGGTAACTGTAGAATTCCCCGGGAAACCGCTTCTTCCCATTAAAATACTCATCGGTCTTCCTACAATATGACTACGACCAATTACTACAGTGTGCTTTCCTTTGGTAGGAATATCGTAACGCTCTAGCAATTCTAAGATACCAAACGGAGTTGCCGGAATAAAAGAGGTCATATCTAACGACATTTTTCCGAAATTGGTAGGGTGAAAACCATCTACATCTTTATCTGGATCTACTGCCATTAGTACTTTTTGCGTATCGATTTGCGGTGGCAACGGCAACTGAACAATAAACCCGTCGATATCATCATCTTGGTTTAATTCTTCAATTTTATCAAGCAATTCCATCTCACTGGTTGTCCCAGACATTCTTACTAAAGTAGATTCAAAACCAATGCGCTCACAAGCTTTTACCTTGCTGTTTACATAGGTCATACTCGCACCATCGTTCCCTACAATAATTGCAGCTAAATGAGGTACTTTTTCTTCACGGCTTTTCATTTTTTCAACCTCTGCCGTGATTTCATTTTTAATGTCGTTACTAATTTTCTTACCGTCTAAAAGGATCATTTTATTTAATTTGAATCTGGGTAATACTAAGTTCTAAATTCTTATTATAAAAAAAGGCCGGGCATTTTGCTCCCAGCCTTGATGTTTTATTTCATTCCGCGCATCATTTGCATCATTTTCTTTCCGCCGCCCCCTTGCATCATCTTCATCATTTTGCTCATTTGGTCAAACTGCTTCAATAATTGATTTACTTGCGTTACCGATGTACCGGAACCTTTTCCGATTCTGCGTTTTCTACTCGCATTAATTAATGTTGGTGTAGAACGCTCTTCAGGTGTCATCGAGTGAATGATCGCTTCAATATGTTTAAAAGCATCATCGTCAATATCGATATCTTTCATTGCTTTTCCTGCACCGGGTATCATACCAATAAGGTCTTTCATGTTACCCATTTTCTTCACCTGCTGAATTTGATTTAAGAAATCGTCAAACCCAAACTGGTTTTTAGCAATTTTCTTCTGAAGTTTTCTCGCTTCTTCTTCGTCGTATTGTTCTTGAGCTCTTTCTACTAAAGAAACAACATCTCCCATTCCCAAGATACGATCTGCCATACGTGAAGGATAGAATACATCGATCGCTTCCATCTTTTCACCGGTACCAATAAACTTGATAGGTTTATTAACCACAGATTTAATCGAGATGGCTGCACCACCACGAGTATCACCATCTAATTTGGTAAGAATAACACCGTCAAAGTTTAGCGTATCGTTAAAGGCTTTTGCTGTATTTACCGCATCTTGCCCCGTCATCGAATCGACAACAAATAAGGTTTCTTGTGGCTCGATCGCTTTATGGATGTCTGAAATTTCATTCATCATCGCTTCATCTACAGCTAAACGACCTGCGGTATCGATAATTACCACATTATGACCGTTTTCTTTAGCGTAAGCGATCGCTTTTTGAGAAATCGCTACGGGATTTTTTTCTTCTCGATCTGAAAATACTTCAACCCCAATTTGATCTCCTACTACGTGTAACTGATCGATCGCCGCCGGACGGTAAACATCACAAGCTACCAGTAAAGGATTCTTTGTTTTTTTAGTTTTAAGGTAATTGGCAAGTTTACCAGAGAAGGTTGTTTTACCACTACCTTGTAAACCAGACATTAAAATTACACTAGGATTGCCTGAAAGGTTAATTCCTTCTGCATCGCCTCCCATAAGTTCGGTAAGCTCATCTTTTACAAGCTTTACCATAAGTTCTCCCGGCTTTAAAGCCGTAAGTACATTTTGCCCTAATGCTTTTTCTTTTACCTCGTTGGTAAAGTTTTTAGCCGTTTTAAAATTTACATCGGCATCTACCAATGCTCTTCTAACCTCTTTTAAGGTTTCTGCAACATTAACTTCGGTAATTTGGCCGTGCCCTTTTAATACGTGTAATGCCTTATCTAACTTATCACTTAAATTATCAAACATAATCTTTCAGTCAATTTTTTGAGATTTGCAAAGTTAACGATTTGATGCATAACAATAAAAAAAGCAAGCCTAAAAATAAGCTTGCTTTTTAATTGATGTTGAATTTTTTATTGTTTCACCACCTTTTTAGTGATCGAAGTTCCTTCTTCAGCAATAAGCTTCACAAAATAAACGCCACTATTTAATGTTGATAGATCGATTTGTGTGGAAGTTAAAGTCAACACTTTTTGACCAGTGATAGAATAAACTTCTACATTTTCTATTTGTAATGCTGAATTATTCTGAATACTTACCAATCCACTTGTTGGGTTAGGATATAAATTTACTTCCGCTGAAAAATCTGAAGAAGCTACTGATAGATTTTCTACAATTTCTGTAGAAACTTGATTGGTAAACATCGGCGGATCGAAATCGAAATAAACCGAAGATTCTCCTAAAATAAAATCGCCAACCTCAGCGTCTTCATTAGGTTTTACCATAAAAGCTAAATAACCTCTACTTCCTGCATCGTCGAAACTTGCGTAAGGCAGATCGATATCGTCAAAACTAAATTCAACTGCATTTCCGCCCTCGATCTCTACGCGATAATTACTGTGACTGGCACTTACCATTCTAAAACTTGACCAATCTAAATTTTCATTTAACGTATCTCGAATTTTTAAATTCTGAACATTTCCTGCGCCGGTATTTTGAAATCTTACTACGTAATGTAAAAACTGGTCTAGGTCGGTATCATAAATTTCTGCTCCTTCTAAGACTTGTTTGTAATTAGCATTTGCGTTTGCGACAACAGTTTGAGTAGTTTCAAATAAATTATCTTCAGTATCTACATCATTGGTATTTGGGAAAACTTCCGCAGTCATCGTTACCTCATCTCCTACAGTTAAATTCGAATTGTTTTCATTTTGAAATTCTGCTTGAATTTTCTGAGTATGAAAAGGTTCTAAGTTAGAAAAATCGAAACTCAAGGTATTTGTAGTTGTTGAAGAAGGCGAAACCGAAGCACTTACATAAGACTGAACAGCATCATCATAAGTTAAAGTCACGCTACCGCTTTGTAGACCAGATCCTAAATTTTCAACCACGATTTCATAAGTCGTCATACTTCCGGGAATTACATCATTTATTGGCAATACAACAACACTTAAATTTTCAAAAGAAGTTGGTGCATTTACACAGAAATCTAAGGAAGTAAAATTGCCAAAACCTGCAAATGTGGTCGACGAAGTTGGCGGATTTATACTTAACCAATTTGGCCAATTATTTATAGTTGCAGCTGAATTTATACCTTCATCAGTGTAAAGTGAATACGCTCCGTTTTCATTGGTTAAAGTGCCAAAAAGATCACCGTCTACACTTGTCTCTACAAGCATATTTGGGACAGCAATGGCACTAGCATCGCCACAACCGCTACCTGCATCTAGATTTATCGTTCCAGAAATATTATTAAGTTGTCCCGGAGCAAAATTACAATCTGTGGTTACCAAAAACCAAGGTTGCCCCCAAGTTGGTAAATCGTAAAGATTATTTAAAAAAGTAGTCTCATCATCTACACAAACCATTTCGATCGCCGGCATATTAGAGAACGGATCGATCGAAGTCATATTTGCGTTATTCCCGTTTTTCAGATTGATATATTCTATTTCATCAAGATCGGAAAGTGTGATTTCTTCCAAATTTACATTATAAGAAACATCTAATTCTACTAACGGATTAAACCTTACATTTAAATATTCTAACGTGGGGTTGTTAGAAACATCTAAACTCGTAAGATCATTCTCTCTAAGTACTAAACTTTCTATAGAAGAAAGCGCACTAACGTCTATAGATGTTAAATTATTATATCTCACAGTTAAATAGGTTAAACCGGTAAGACCGTTTAAACTAAAATCTGAAATATTATTGTAGTCTAAGTTAAGAACATTAATATTGTTAAAATATTCTAAGCCAGTAACATCTTCGATGTTATTACCCGGCAAAATAAGATCACCGTTATAGTTCGTAGCCTCTGTAACTTGTATTTCACCATCAGAATTTGTGTCGATCGTTGGCGAATGATTTACAAGTGCTGTTTTTAGATTTGCATCAGGGATATTAACATTTTGAGCCCCAAGAGACAGACCGCAAAAAATTGAAAAAACCCCACATAAAAAAAGTAATTTTGTTTTCATGTTTAAAAGTTAGATAAGTTTTTTTTGCGAATATAAAGAAAATGGCCGTTAAAAAAACGGCCGTCTTCCCCCTAAACAAAAACAACAAAGAAGTTCATTTTCAAATAGTTAGTTAATCGAAAAAATTAACTATTAAACGAACAAAAGACTTCTTTTATATAGAACAGTTAGTGAATAAAAATTCCTACTTTCTTTAAAAAATTTTCTACATTTATCTGCTCAAAATTTTATAAATGGCTAAACCTCTAAAAGAAAACGTTTGTGAAGAGCATCTTTTTAATAAGATTTACAACCAGTATTCTACTCATTTATTTAATTTTCTTTATTATAAATTTGGTGATACCCTTCAGCCTCAAGACAAAGTTCAAGAAGCTTTTATTAAACTTTGGAAAAAATGCAAAGACGTACCTCCTAATAAAGCCAAATCGTTCTTATTTACGGTTGCCAATAATTTAATGCTGAATGAGTACAACCATCAAAAAGTGGTTTTAAAATATCAGCAAAAGCAAACTAAAAAAGTAAATCATCAAGACCCACAATTTTTAGTTGAAGAAAAAGAATACCTCGAAAAATTTCAGAATGCCTTAGCAAAACTTACCGAAGCGCAACGCGTTGCTTTTATGATGAATCGTACTGAAGGCAAGAAACATAAAGAAATTGCAGAGATTTTGGGTATCTCAAGAAAAGCAGTTGAAAAAAGAATTTATTCCGCATTAAAAAAATTACGCGAAGATTTAAAAGAAATTTAATTCTTTAGGTAGGAAAAAATTAGCTTTACTTGTTTTACAGGTAGAGAACACGAAGATGAAAGAAGAAAAACTCATACAAAAATGGTTAGATGGCGAGCTTTCTGCAGAAGAGCAACGAGAGCTTGAGCAATTAGATGCCTTTAAAGATTATCAAAAAATCGCTGAAGCTTCGACCTATTTTAAAGCACCAACTTTTGACGCTAACGCCACTTATGAGAAAATTAAAGAAGCACAACAAAAACATCAAGCTACCAATTGGCTGAGTGTAGTTGGTAAAATAGCCGCAATTTTAGTAATCGCTTTCTTAAGTTACACGATGTTTTTCACAAACTCTACCAAAGAGTTTACGACAGAAATTGCTTCAACAGAAAATATCACACTTCCAGACAATTCATTAATCAACCTCAACGCAGGTTCACATTTATCGTTCAACGAAGATGCTTGGGAAGATAATCGTTTTATCGATTTAGACGGAGAAGCTTTTTTTAAAGTAGCAAAAGGCGAAAAATTTACCGTAGAAACTGATTTAGGTTCTGTAAGCGTTAAAGGAACTCAGTTTAACGTAAAACAACGCAACAATTTATTTGTAGTGACTTGCTACGAAGGTTTAGTAGAAGTTAAAACTGAAAGGGAAACGGTTTTACTCCCGGCCGGTAAAGAATTTAGACAAATAAACGAACAGAGTTTAGTTGAAAATATTTCTACCACCACTCCTTCTTGGACGCAAGGAAAAAGCAGTTTTACCAGTACTCCACTAAAAGAGGTGTTAAATGAATTAGAGCGCCAATACGACATTCAAATTCAAGCAAAAAACATTACTTTTGATGCTCATCGAACCTTTACCGGAAGTTTTGTACATGACAATTTAGATCAAGCGTTGAAGGCAATCACGATTCCTTTTCACTTAACGTACAAAATCGAAGGCAGTTCTGTAAGCATTGTAGAGCGTGAGTAAAAAAAGTTACTTCATTTTTATATTTCTTATTGCTTTTTGCCATCAGCTTTTTTCACAAGAAGAAAGTCAGAATACTTTTCGGCTTACAGAATTATTACAAATACTCGAAAGTCATTCTGCTTATACATTTTCTTACGCCGATGAAGATCTAAAAAACATCGAAGTTCCTGAACCGCCCAATATGCTTTCAGTAACTGAAACGATCGCTTTTTTAGAAGAGAAAACCGGATTTAAATTTACTCTTATCGGAAGTAATCAAATTATTGTCGATGCTCCCATTCCTGTTGAAAAAAAACCTGAAAAAATTACGGTAGAAGAACTCGACGAAGTAATTCTTACCAACGTTATTGCCAAAGGGGTTTCTAAAATTAAAGACGGAAGTTTTAAAATTAATTTTGATGAAATTGGCATAATCCCGGGACTTATAGAAAATGATGCTTTCCAAACTATACAGGCGCTTCCGGGAGTTGAAAGTGTAAATGAAAAAGTTTCGAACATTAATATTCGTGGCGGCACCAACGACCAAAATTTAATTTTATGGGACGGGATTCGTTTGTACCAATCGGGACATTTTTTCGGATTAATTTCAGCCATCAATCCGCATCAAAACCATACGGTAAGTTTATATAAAAACGGAACTCCGGCTACTTATGGTAATAGCGTTTCGAGCGTGATCGAGCTTTCTTCAGCAAAAAAAATAAATGATGATTTTGAAGCAGAAGTTGGACTTACCTTTTTAAGCGCCGATGCATTTATCGATACACCATTAGATAAAAAATCGTCGATACAAATTGCTGCTAGAACCTCTATTAACGGAGCATTTGTAACTCCAACCTACTTGCAATATTACGATCGAGCTTTTCAAAATAGTGAAGTCTCAGACAACACTGCAAATGCAATTAATACCGAAGAAGATTTTAAATTTTCTGATGTAAGTTTTCGTTGGTTATATCAACTTTCAGAAAAAGATCTATTACGATTAAATTACTTTTCTATAGCTAATGAATTGAGTTTTACAGCCGAAGAATTCAATCAAAATTCTATGGAAACCAAAAAAAGTACACTTTCACAAAACAGTTTAGGAATGGGCGCTTTTTACCGAAGAAATTGGACCGATAATTTTTCAACTCAACTTCAATTATTTCATTCTAATTATCATTTAAATTCTACCAACCGTATTCTCAATACCAACACATTTGTTGAACAGGAAAATAATTTGTCTGAAACGGCTTTTAAAATTAGCTCTAAATGGGATTTAAATGAACGCTTTGAACTCAACTCCGGTTACGAATTTTCTTCAACTACCAGTAGAGATGCTGAAGCAGATGAAGAAATTACCAACGAAGATCTAATTGAAAATCGACTAAACGTAAATAATTTATTTTCTAGTTTGCGCTACCAAAGTTCTTCCCGTAAAACCTTGGTTAATCTTGGCGCTAGAATTAACTATTTTAATGATTTTGATATTCTTTTAGCCGAACCGCGACTTAGTTTTAATCAGCAGTTTTTAAAGAACTTTTCTGTGGAAGTGTTAGGTGAATTAAAAAGCCAATATTTATCGCAGATCGTAAATTTTCAGAATGATTTTCTGGGTATTGAAAATCGAAAATGGCAACTTGCAGATCAATTTAATTTCCCTATCACTAAAAGCAGACAGGCTTCGATCGGTGTTAACTATCAAAAAAATAATTGGCTGGCAAGCATCGAATCGTATGTAAAAAAGGTAGAAGGTATTTCATCTCAAAGTCAAGGTTTTCAAAATCAATATGAATACGCGCAAATTATTGGCGATTATAGAATCGTGGGATTAGACTTTCTTCTCAATAAAAAATTTAAAAATTTTGATGCGCGCTTAAGCTATTCACTCTCCGAAAACAACTATAATTTTGAAAATCTTTCAGCCAAGAGTATCCCAAATAACTTTGAGATCTTGAACTCTTTTACTTTTGCGACCTCGTATAGCTATAAGAATTTTAAAGCTTCCGGCGGACTTATTTGGCGAACCGGAAAACCTTTTACGCCAATTTCTGCCAATGGTTTAGCCAATAATCAATTTGATTATGAGCCGATAAACAGCAGTAATTTAAAAGATTATATGCGGGTAGATATTTCGGTAAGTCAAGAATTTAAAATTCAGAAGAAATTGTTGGCGTACGCCGGTCTTTCTATTTGGAATTTGTTAGACCGTGAGAATATTATTAATTCGTATTACCGCCAAAATGATAACAATCAAATTTATTTGGTAGAGCAAAAAGCTTTAGGCTTAACCCCAAACTTTGTGTTTAGGGTTAAGTTCTAAATTTATCTTACATACGTTCTGGAACGCCTATTCCTAATAAATTGAAACCGTTTTTAATGGTATTCGCAACCGCTTCAGAAAGCTGAACTCTAAACACTTTTTCTTCTTCAACTTCTGCTCCTAAAATACTTACGTTCTGGTAGAATGAATTAAATTCTTTCACTAAATCGTAGCTATAATTTGCGATTAACGCCGGGCTATGTTGCTCTGCTGCCTGCTGAATAATTTCCGGATATTGCTGGAGTAATTTTACCAATTCACGCTCTTTCTCGTGCAACTTATAATTTGTTAGATCTGTAGCGTGATTAAAATCTGCTTTTCTTAAGATCGAACGAATTCGCGCATAAGTATATTGAATAAACGGACCGGTATTTCCTTGAAAGTCTACTGATTCTTCCGGGTTGAATAAGATTCGTTTTTTCGGATCTACTTTTAAAATGTAATACTTTAAAGCTCCTAAACCGATCGTTTTATAAAGCTCTTGTTTTTCTTCTTCGGTATAACCGTCAAGTTTCCCTAATTCTTCAGAAATTTCTTGAGCAGTTTTGGTCATTTCTTCAATCAAATCATCCGCATCAACCACGGTTCCTTCACGGCTTTTCATTTTTCCGCTAGGTAAATCTACCATTCCGTAGCTTAAATGATATAAATGGTTAGCCCACTCAAATCCTAGTTTTTTCAAGATCAAAAACAACACTTTAAAGTGGTAATCTTGCTCGTTACCAACGGTATAAACCATTCCGTTGATTGCATAATCTTCTACACGCTGAATGGCCGTCCCAATATCTTGCGTCATATAAACTGCGGTACCATCGGCACGTAAAACGATTTTTTCATCTAAGCCTTCATCGGTTAGATCGATCCAAACGCTACCGTCTTCTTTTCTGTAAAAAACGCCTTTTTCAAGTCCGGCGTTTACTACTTCTTTTCCTAATAAATAGGTATTGCTTTCATAATAATTTTTATCAAAATCTACTCCAAGTGCCGCATAAGTTTCTTCAAAACCATCATAAACCCATTGGTTCATTTTTTCCCAAAGTGCAACGATCTCTTCATCTCCAGCTTCCCATTGTTGCAGCATTTTTTGAGCTTCTAATAATAACGGAGCTTCTTTTTTGGCTTGTTCTTCAGAAATTCCCTGCTTTTGTAATTCGGCAATTTGGGTTTTATATTCTTTATCGAATTTCACGTAATAATTCCCAACCAGTTTATCTCCTTTTAATCCGGTAGAATCTGGCGTTTCGTCTTGCCCAAATTTTTGCCAAGCCAACATACTTTTACAAATATGAATCCCGCGATCGTTAATGATCTGGGTTTTATAAACCGTATTTCCCGCAGCTTTCAATATTTCAGCAACAGAATAACCTAACAAGTTATTTCGAATGTGCCCTAAATGCAGGGGTTTATTGGTGTTTGGCGAAGAATATTCAACCATAATTTTAGGAGATTGCTCGTTGGTGGCGACACTACCATAATGCTTATCGTCTTTCATTAAATTGAAAAACTTCAAGAAATACGCATCGCTCAAAACAATATTTAAAAAGCCTTTTACCACATTAAAACCGGCAACTTCTTCTACATGTTCTTCTAAGTATTTTCCGATATTCTCACCTAATTGTACAGGATTGGTTTTTACTTGTCGCAACATTGGGAAAACCACCACGGTTACATCGCCTTCAAACTCTTTGCGCGTAGCTTGAAATTCTACATTTTCTAATGAAACCTCGTGAAGGTGTTGTACGGCTTCTTTAACTTTTTCTGCTAATGTGTCTTGAATTGTCATCTCCTTAAAAAATTTTGAACCGCAAAGATAATGAACTCTTGGAGAGTTTATATCATATCTTTCAATTACCTTTAGTTGAATTTAAGATGAAAAACTGATGCTTATAAACGTTTCTTACAATAATCCTGAACGTCGCGAACGAATTAATGCTGAAGTGGGTAAACCTTTTTCGCTCATCGAACGTTTTAAAATGAAAGGAATCGGCTCTAATAAACTTTTTATTACCTCAACAAGTATCGAAATTCATAACCTGTTAATTTTAGATAAATACACCAATACTTGCAATATCGAAATGCGACCGGACGGGATTTTGGTCAGTTTTAGGTCGTTATTAGAAAGCTATGCTTTGGTGATCCCGTATTACAAACTCAAACTTTATAAAGGCAAAGCTGAAGAATATTCTATTTATCGAGATCAATATTTTATAAAGGTGAAAGCCGATAGCAAAAACACTCACAACTTTATGAAAAAAGTGCTCGATTTTAAAGCCAATCATTGGAGTTCTTCTTCGCATCCTTAATTTTACTTTAACTATAACACTCTATATTTCCTTAGCTGAAATTGAATTTCATCCTGAATTAAAAAATCAGGCTCACTTTTAACCTTCAGCAAACATTCATTTAAAGAATTGCTCACATTCATCTAGATTTTAAAAATCACATTTGCGGCAAAAAAGAATGGACTTATTTATCTATGTTTTTGCGGCTTTATTTTCAGTAATCAATCCGTTAGGAACGGTTCCTATTTTTGTGGGACTTACCAAAGAAGATAGCAACGCCGAGAAATCGCGTACTTCAATTTTTACAGCTATCAATATTTTTGTGATTTTATTGATCGCGTTTTTTACCGGAAAATATATTCTGAATTTCTTCGGAATTAGCATCGAATCGCTTCGCATTGCCGGCGGACTTATTATCGTTTCATCCGGTTTTGCGTTACTAACGGGAACTTTCAACAAACACAAAGGAATGGATCGTGAAAAGGTAAAAAATGATGCTTACCAACGAGAAGGTGTAGCTTTAACTCCGCTCGCAATCCCAATGTTGGCCGGCCCGGGATCTATTTCATTTTTAATTGGTTTAAATGAAGAATACAGTGTTTTTATAGATCAACTCGTCATTGTGCTTTCGATTTTAACCGTTTGTTTTGCGACATTTTTAGTATTAAGAAGTGCGCCATTTATTGTAAAATGGTTGGGAGCTTCCGGTATCAATGCGATTTCTAGAATTATTGGTTTTATCGTAATTGCCATCGGGATCGAATACATCAGTTCTTCGGTAATGACAGTTTTAGGCGTTGCGTTTAGGTAGTTATTGGCAATTTGCGTTGTAGTAATTTACAACAGCCTCGATTTCTAAATTTTCAAAATAATCGTTATTTATTTTTTGAACTAAATCAGGACAATCGCTAAAATACTCTTTGACGATTTTTTTTGACCGTTTTGATTTCATCTTAATTCCTCCAATAGGTTTAACCGTATCTTCATTTTCTTTACCTAAAAAATAAATTTTTAATTCTGAAGTAGATCCATTAACATAATTACCCATTCCGGCTACATTAGGGCTAAAGAATGGTGAAGTGCTAACATGTACTTGAAAAAACAAACTTAATTCACCTTTAAAATCCTCTATTAATGGTAAAACTCTATTTCTACCTTTTTTATCTCTAACAATTTTATAAACATATTTTCTTTTCCCATCTGTAGTATGAAAAATTACACTCTTTACTTCTCTGTAAGAAAATTTTTGTTTTTTCGAACCTTCAAGTTCTTTAAATAATACAATGTTTTCAGCATTCAACCTTCCAAAACCATTTTTTTCTTCACCATTCCGAAATTCAACCTCTACATAAACATAAGAACTACGTACATCATATTTGTAACCTAATTGACAGAAACTAAAAAATGAAACAAAAAATAATAAAGTAGTAAATAGTAATTTCATCAAATAAATTTATCGTTTTCTAAAAGCGATTCCGCAGACTAAAGATAGAATCCCTAAACAGATCATCGCAAAAGATTGAGTGCTATCGCTTTCAGCAATTACTTTTTCGGTTCCGTTTTCTAAAGAAATATGCGGAAAGATTAAAGTGTAAATTCCGTAGCCAATTAAAACAGCGCCAACTAATAGTAAAACAATCTTTAATGTATTTTTCATTTTATAAACCCGTCTTAAAAAGCACCGAAAGTTAAGTATTTAATTGTAATTTTCTTGAAAAATTGACTCATGAAAATTCTTCTTACCGGTGCTAACGGATATATCGGGATGCGTTTACTGCCTTTACTCTTAGAACAAGGCCATCAAGTGGTTTGCGCCGTAAGAAGTGCCGATCGCCTCTCGGTAGATCCTGAGGTGAAAAAAGAGATTCAAATTGTAGAGATCGATTTCTTGGAAGAAGTGCAACCCAATAAACTTCCTACAGATATTGATGCGGCGTATTATTTAATACATTCGATGACGACTTCCACCAAAGATTTTGATGAAAAAGAAGCCCAGGCCGCAGAAAACTTCAATAAATATTTAGAGCCTGTCAACGCCATACAAGTGATCTTTCTTACCGGAATGGTTAACGAAAAAGAAAGCTCGAAGCATTTAAGTTCGCGCGAGAAAGTTGGGAAAATCCTACAAGAAGGTAATTTTCATCTTACCTGTTTACAAGCTGGGATCGTTGTAGGTTCCGGGAGTTCTTCTTTTGAAATTATTAGAGATCTGTGTGAAAAACTTCCGTTTATGATCACGCCACGGTGGGTAAATACCAAAACTCAACCCATTGCTATTAGAAATGTATTGCAATATTTAACCGGTGTTTTAGGTAACGAAAAATGCTATGATGAAGCTTTTGATATTGGCGGCCCCGAAGTGCTGACCTATAAAAAAATGATGCTTCAATACTCTAAAATTAGAGGTTTAAAACTTCACATTATTGGTGTTCCTTTTATGACGCCTAGATTATCTTCTTACTGGCTGTATTTTGTCACCTCTACTTCTTATAAACTCGCCGTAAATTTAGTGGATAGTATGACGGTTGAAGTAATTTCTAAAGATACTAGATTACAAGAAATGCTGAATATTGATCCTATTTCTTACGATGAGGCGATTAAAATGGCCTTCGATAAAATTGAACAAAATCAAGTAGTTTCCAGCTGGAAAGATTCAAAATCTAGCGGAAGGTACAAACAAAAAGACCTCAACAAATACATTCAAGTTCCTAAACACGGCTGTTTAAAAGATATTCAGCAACAAAAAGCAGAAGATCCGGAAGCTTCGTTAGAAAAAATTTGGAGTATCGGTGGTAAAAACGGCTGGTACTATGCTAATAAACTTTGGAAATTTAGAGGTTTTCTCGACAAACTTTTTGGAGGGGTTGGTTTAAGAAGAGGAAGAACCCATAGCAATAAAATTTACACCGGCGATTCGCTCGATTTTTGGCGTGTTTTATTAGCCGATAAAGAAAAAAAGCGACTCTTACTTTTTGCTGAGATGCGTGTTCCCGGAGAAGCATGGTTAGAGTTTTGTATTGATGATGAGGGTATTGTACATCAAACCGCAACCTTTAGACCTAGAGGAATTGCAGGAAGAGCATATTGGTATAGTATGCTTCCGTTTCATTTTTTTATCTTTAAAGGTATGTTGAATGAAATTGCCTCTGCCAAGTGATTAAATCCTTACTCGATTATCTTAAAAATAATCTTCTTTTAGCCTTATCGATTCTGTTTATTTTAGCTTTTTCAAGCTTTATTTTTATTTCGCCGGAAAGTTTTTACAACACGATTGAAGCTTACTCGATCACCATTAGAGATCTCTTCGGAAGTTTTTATTTGTGGTTAGGCTTAGGCTGTGTTTTATTTCTCTTGATTTTAGCTTTTACTCCCTTCGGAAAGATAAAATTAGGCGGAAGCAAACCCGAATACAACACATTGTCTTGGATCGCAATGTTGTATAGCGCAGGAATGGGTGCCGGTATTTTATTACGAGCCGTCCAAGAACCGGTGTTTATGCAACAAAACACGCCAATCTCGACGAATGATTCTGCGGAAGTAGTTGCGCTGGAATATACTTTTTATCAATGGGGATTTACCGCTTGGGCTTTTTATGTGTTCTTCGCACTAGTAATTGGTTATTATTTATTTGTACGGAAAAAATCGATGTTACTTAGCAATACCTTTCCGCAATTTGAAGGAAGTAAACTTATAAAAGGCGTTGATCTTTTAACGATCTTAACGACCGTGATCGGGATTGTCGCCGCTATTGGTTTAGGAACCGAACAAATCGAAGGCGGACTCACCTATTTACTCGAAACCGAAAATGATTATGCTTTTGCTTATCTGTTTACGTTTATCATTTTTCTCTTCGGGTTTATTTCTGCTTATCGCGGCATTCATAAAGGAATTCAGAAAATTTCAAATTGGAATATTGCACTTACCTTTTTACTGTTACTCTTCATTTTTCTGCAAAATGATATGTTACAAATCCTTAAAAACTTCGGAATTGCAACTTATCGATACATCATCAATTTTCTTCCGTTAAGTTTAGCTTTAGGGAATTACGACCCCGGCAAACAATTTCTTACCGATTGGACGCTTTATTATTGGGCATTTTGGTTAGCTTGGGCGCCATTCACCGGAATCTTTATTGCCAGAATTTCTAAAGGAAGAAGCATTCGGCAAATGATTCTGGGTGCTATATTTATTCCGTCATTTGGTAGCTTCTTTTGGTTTAGTGTTTTTGGGACTTCTTCGTTTCAACTTATCGAACAAATGAGCAGTTATCAAGGTGAATTTGACAATGTATTCACTTCCGTATTTGTTTTTCTAAAAGCTTATCCACTATCTACCGCAACTTCAATTTTAACGATTATTCTATTGGTAGGTTTTTTAATTACTTCAGTAGATTCTGCGATTTATGTACTGAGTATGTTTACCGATAAAGGAAAGCAAAACCCGAAGAAAACGCATCGGTTAATTTGGGCTATACTTATGTTTATTTTCACTGAAGCTATTTTGCTCTTAGGTAGTTTTACTCCAGAAATTAATGTTCTTACCGCAATGCAAAAACTATTGATTGTGACTTCACTTCCTTTTGCTTTGGTGAGTGTTTTAATCGGAATTCGGTTAGTGAAGGATTTTCGAAGTTTGAAGTCTTAACCAATAAAAAAACCTCACAGGTTTTTAAAAATCCATGAGGTTTTGTTTATCGGGATGTGATGCTGAATCAAGTTCAGCATCACGTAATTTTACTCTTCCGACTTCTTTCGCTAAAGCTATAGAAGCCACCTTCCCTTGAAAGGGAAGGAACTTTTTTATTTTTCAGCTTTCGGCAAGAATACTTCAGCAAGCATACAACGTGCGCTTCCACCACCAAGGGTTTCGATTGTTTGCAGACTACTGCTTAAAATCTCACAGTGTTTCTCTATTTTAGCTACTTGGCCTGCCGTTAAACTCTGGTGTGCACGTTCACTCATTACCAAATACTTTTTATTAAAAGCACCTTGTACTTGCAACATATTACCCGCAAATTCGTGCATTTGCTCTTCTGTGATCGTGATGATTTCTTTACCATCTTCTTTTAAACTATTGATCACCGCTTTGCGTTGCTTTTTATCGTCAATCGTATCTAGACAAATCACTGCAAACTCTTCAGCTAAACACATCATCACGTTGGTATGGTAAATTGCTTTGCGCTCACCATTCACGGTTTGATTAGCTTCAAAAATTATCGGCATATACTCAAAATCTTCGCAAAACTCGATCAGCAAATCTTCATCGGCACGTTCAGAAAGGGCGCAATATGCTTTTTCGTTCGCACGGTCTAATAGTAAACTTCCCGTTCCTTCTAAGAAAATCTCTTCCTCTTCTGCAGCGGTATAATCGATCACATTCTTGATCTCAAAACCTTCTTCTTCTAAACGCTGTAAAATATCTTCACGACGTTCTCTTCTTCGGTTTTCAGCAAACATCGGGTACAAAGCGATATCTCCTGTCTCGTGAAAAGAAACCCAGTTGTTAGGGAAAATAGAATCTGGCGTATTGTTTTCAGCAACATCATCAACCACAACTACATTTACACCAACCTTGCGAAGTTTAGCAGCAAAATCGTCAAACTCTTGTTGTGCTTTTTGCGTGATCTCGTCTACATTTCCTTCAATATTTTTCTGAAAATAATTATTCACTGCCGTCTCTTCATTCATTCTGAAGGCTACAGGTCTAATCATTAAAATACTATCTGTAATCTGTTTCATTCTTTTTCTTTTTGCAATAATTCATTCTCGACTCTGTTCGAACTGATGTTTTTTTTATTTGGGCGTCCGGGCAGGCTTTCGCTACTCGCTTTTTTTGTCACTAAAACTTTCGCCGAAGCTCAAGGTGACAAAAAAGAGCTCAAACACGCCGCTCAATCCTTGACGCGCTTACTCCCGAATTAACGGCAAAGTAGAGCAACGCAATAAACCTTCTTGCTTGGCAATTTCTGCGTAAGGAACTTCTTCTACCGTGATTCCGTTTTCACGAAGCCAAGCGTTTAATCGTGTAAAATTCTTTTCAGAAATCACTACTTCCGGAGAAATGGAGAAAATGTTACTGTTCATATTGTACATTTCTTCTTTCGTAATTTCAAATACGTTTTCTTTTCCGAAGTAATTTACCAACCACTCGTATTCTTCTTCCTCTAAAAATCCGTTTTTATGAATGATCGCTTTATCTTTCCCAACCGGCTGAAAACAACAATCTAAATGCAACGCATTATTTTTAGCATCGGTATTCGATTTTCTAAGGTTAAACGACTTCACGGTTTTATTAGGAAATAACTCAGCAAGGGCTTTTACTGCTTGCGTGTTGGTTCTTGCCGTGATAAAATCTGGATAATCTTCCCCTCGATACGTACCTACAAAAATGTAATCGCCGTGCGGCATTACATCGCCACCTTCGACGTGCGCTTCTTCAGGAAAACGAATTACATTTTCTTTAGGCACCAAATCGATAATATGCTTAATGGCTTCAATCTCACGCTCACGATCGGGTAAAATATTTGCGATAATAAATTTATCTTCGATTACAAAACCAATATCTCTTGAAAAGATCTGATTGTAGTTTTCGATAACTTTTGGGCGATAAACTTCAACTTGATGTTTCTTTAAAACTTCTTCAACCGCTTTAATTTCTTTGACCATATCTTGCTCTTCTGGATAGGTCCCGGCTTTTAAATGTTCTAAAGATTTGGGATCGTAAGTATCTTCGATACTAGGTTGATCGCCTATGTTTCTGGCAAGACCTAAAACTACGGCCTTAAGCCGATTGGTCTCGTTGGTGATATGTAGT
>JYMV01011003.1_pt1 | contig 19675 bp, 16 predicted proteins | sample 338911 | NCBI WGS metagenome assembly JYMV01 (sample SAMN03354496, study PRJNA234377) | hydrothermal vent metagenome | biome: Deep sea; feature: Hydrothermal plumes at the Eastern Lau Spreading Center, Western Pacific Ocean; material: Seawater | place: Tonga | collected 2009 | depth 2000 m m
ATAAAAATAAGGTGTAACATGTTCTCTCTCAGATAGAAGTTTTGCATTTTTCCATGCATTTTCCAATGCAGAAAATGTGAAAACTTCAACATTATATCCCCAAGGATATGTCTGATGGAAGGTACTGATTTGTGGTCGATCTATTGTTATATAATCATAATTATTTGATTTGAAATGTTCTACTACCGTATCTACTATTTCATAGTCTATTAATGGATTATCTGCCGTAATTCTAATTATTTCTGAAAAGTCAAATTTTTTTGCACACTGATAATATCTATCCAAAACATCTTTTTTGCTACCTCGAAAATATTTTATCTCTCTCCTTTTGACAAGTTCTACTATAACATCATCTTCTTTTTGTTCAGTTGTAGCTATTACAAGATTTTTGATTTGCTTACTATTTTTTAATTGATTAATTACACAATCTAACATCGTATTTTCGTTATCAATCTTCATCATCACTTTCCCAGGCAGCCTTGCGGAACTCATTCTAGCCTGGAGAATACAACCAATCATGAAAATTAATGATGTTTCAATAATTTATAGTGTTATTATAAAAAAAGCACAATACATAATAATCTTCTAATGGTTAAACGTAAAATCTCTGTAATGATAGAATTGCGAATGAAAGCAAGGTGCAAACAGCATAAAAATTCTAACTATTATAAGAAATATTTAATTTGACCAACAAAAGATCCTCTACTATGTGGAAAAAAGGACATATTACTTTCCTGACCCAGACTGATATTGATCCTGCTAAACTTATCTCTGTTCTTAAACAAAGCCGCTCTCATTTTACTAGTAAAAATGACAAAAAAATCTTAGAAACTATTTTGAAAAATTTTGAAAGCACGAATTTTTCATTCTTGACTACTCAGGAGAAACAATATTTGCAAAGAAATGCTCAAGAAAAATGGGCGAAATATCTTATTCATAGATATAAATTCAATTATTACGAAAATGCTCACATATTACCTGACTTTCCTCTTTATCTAATACTTGAACCTGTTTCTGCTTGTAATCTAAGATGCCCATTTTGTTGGCAAATAGATGAAAAATTTACTTCAAGTAAACAGATGGGAATGATGAAGTTAGAACTTTTTAAAAAAATTATTGATGAAGCAGTTGACTCTGGAACAGAGGCAATAACTTTAACCTGTAGAGGTGAGCCTACTCTTCATCCACAAATTGGTGAAATGTTAGAATATTGTTCTGGTAAATTTATAGAATTTAAAATGAATACAAATGCAACAAAACTGAATGAAAAACTAATTCACCAGATTTTAAAGAGTGGAATGACTGATTTGGTTTTTTCTGTAGACTCATATTATAAAGAAGAATTTGAATCACTTAGAGTCAGAGCTGTATTTGAAGAGGTTGTAGAAAATATTAAAAAATTCAAAGAGATTAGAGACAAAGACTATCCAAACTCTGGATGTGTCACTAGGGCAAGTGGCGTACAAGTATCAGAAAAACAAGATCCACAAAAATTTGAAGAGTTTTGGAAGCAATATGTAGATTTTGTGGTTATGATAAGAATGATGAATAGATGGGATATTTACAATAACTCCACGGATATAGCAGGTACTTCTCCCTGCCATTATCTTGGTAGAAGCTTGTGTATCTATTTTGATGGTTCTGTAATACCTTGTGACTATGATTATGAGGGTAAATTGTCTTTAGGAAAAATAGATGATTCTAGCATTAAGGAAATTTGGCATAACGAGAAATATAAAAAAATGTTTGATTCACATCAAAACGGTAAGCGAAATAACTACTTTCCTTGTGATAGATGTCCTGTTGGTACTTAACTTAGGAGTAATTGGATATAGAAATCACGCTGGAAAGCTAATTTCTTTCTTGGAAAAAAATTCTGAATGTAAAATTAATTACATATATCACCCAACAAAATCTCTTGATGATAGATTTACAAATAATTTTAGTAGTCTATATGATTGTGATGCAGTTATAATTGCATCTCCTAACAAAACACACTATGAATACATTGAAAAACTGACTAAAAATTTCAAAGGGTATATTTTTTGTGAGAAGCCGCCTGTAACATCTTTTACCGAACTAGAAAATCTGGAAAAAATGCCTACCAAATGGAAACAAAAAATTTTCTTCAATTTTATGCTCCGCTTTAGCGATCTTAGTGATATAATTAAAAACAAAATAAACTCTGATGAATTAGGCACAATAATACATATTGATATTCATGATGCAAAAGGTCTAGCGTTTAAAAAAGAATACCCCAGTTCCTGGCGTGCAGATGGAAAAACTAATTTGCATAACATACTTGATGCAAACACTATACATCATCTTGATTTAGTTAACCTGTATCAAGGAAAAATTGATAAATTAACATATTTTCCCTCATTGGTTTCAGAAAATGGAACGTCGTTTGACACTAGCTATGTTATATTGAGATATCAAAACGGTGTAACTTTATCAATTTTAAATTCCTATGCAACCCCATTAATTAATGACATTTCAATTATAGGTACGAATGGTCGCCTCACAATCAGGAACAATCATCTCGAAATTCAATCACCTAGGGATGTTTTTGACGAAAATGGATTATTTACAAATCCACCAATTTCTTTTCAATCAGATTTTTCAATTTCAAACGATATTGAAAATTCGTTGAAAAAATCTCTTGATTATTTCATTTCTTATGTTAGAGAAAACAAAAATTTTGATTTGAAACACTTTGACGCAAGCATGCAAACAAACCGTCTAATACTAGAATTGAAGCAGTTAAAAATTAACGAATAAGATCGAGTATTTCTTTGGCAACTCGTTTAGCCCCAAAACCATCAACAACAGACTTGCCTTTTGATGTATTTTTTTCACTTCCTTCAATAGCGTATTTTACAAATTTGTGTATTCTCATCTTTGTTTTCTTATTAGGAAAACCCAAATTCCATGCTACTTTCTTATTTTGCCATTCTTTAGCAGTAACTCGTTGATGTTTGTATTGACATATGATTGCGAATGGAACACCTAAAGATGCAAATTCATAGCTTGTTACACCGCCTGCACACATACCGAATTTAGAATTAGAAATTTCTTCTTTAAGGTTAGTAGTTTCACGTATGATTTTGAGGTTATTAGGAAATTTTGATTCAATTTTTTTTACTAGTTTAGATTTTGGTGTCGCTTGTCCTAAGATAATTTTTACTTTAATTTTATCTAAAAATTTTTCAAGCTGTTGGCAAAGAATTTCCACAATATTTTGTTCGTCAAATCCACCAAATGTCGCTAAAATTAAATATTTTTTTTTGTGTGGTTTATCAATAGTCTCATACTTCTTATTCAGAGTTTGGTACTTAGGTCCAAGTAAACATCTGGTTCCAAATCTATTTTTTGTAATAGTGTTTTTAAAACCTATGAATCCATTAATTACCAAATCTGCTTGATAATCAATTTTTTTAATATCCGAAATAACCGCAGTTTTAATTTGTTTACGCATTGCTTTTACGTAAGTTTTTGTTACTAAATCATGTTTAATTACTATTAGAATGTCTATGTTGTTTTTCTTCACAAATTTTGTGGCTTGCTCAATATCTAATTTTACATCAAGTCCTTGTTTCAGTGGGAAAATATTTTTAAAATTATACTTTTTTAGTAATTCAATTGCATTTCCGTAATCTTCAACAAGGAAAAAAAATTCAGCAGGCTTGAGTCTTGAAGATAAATTCATTGCATGATATACATGTCCTAATCCATATTCCTTATTTTTTGCGCGCCCACCTGAAATCCTAAAAAGAATTTTTGTATTTTTTTTTAACAATTGTAAATTTTTTGAATTGAAATCGTTATTTAGTTTTTTTGATAATCTATGAATTAAACGTAAAGTTTTTAGACATATCAATATCTCACTAATTCGAATTGGTAAATAATTTGGATACAGCGTGCTCTTATCTTGAAATTGACGGAAAGGTGATCGGTCCACATAAACCAACATATTTTATTGCTGAAGCTGGACTGAATCATAACACTGATATTAAATTAGCAAAAAAACTGATAGAAGAAGCACATAATTGTGGAGCTGATGCCGTAAAATTTCAGACATTCAAATCAGAAAAATTCTTAACTCTAACGAGTAGTTATTACAATGGATTTAAACAGGCAGAGCTTTCTTACGATAAATTTGCGGAGTTAAAGGATTTTGCTAAAAGTGTAGGTATCACATTTTTTTCAGCACCTTTTGATATAGAGAGTGCAGATTTTTTAAAAAAAATTGGTGTACAGTGTTTTAAAATTGCATCAGGTGATTTTACTGATCTGCCGTTGATAAGGCATGTTGCTAAAATGAACGTGCCTATGATAATTTCTACGGGTGTAGCAAATATGGAAGAAGTTGAGGAGGTAGTTAATTTGTGTATGTTTGAGAGTAATAAAAAAATTGCATTGCTACACTGCATTGCGCATTATCCTACAGACCCAGAGGAAGCTAATCTGTTAGCGATGGATACCATGAGAAAAAAATTTCATGTTCCAGTGGGTTATTCAGATAATGGAGAATCATTATTGGTAGATATTGTAGCTGCAAGTATGGGTGCAAATTTGATTGAGAAACACTTTACAATAGATAAAAAATTACCTGGTCCAGATCATTTTTTTTCAATTGATCCTGTTGGGCTAAAAGACTTAATTTCAAAAATAAGAATAGTTGAGAGTATGCATGGTGACGGTGTAAAAGCGCCACAAATTTCAGAAATGGAAATCAGACAAGATATACGGAAATCTATTACAGCTGCTGAGGATATATCTGAAAATGAAATAATTACTGCGGAAAAATTACTGACCAAAAGGCCTGCTATTGGAATAAAACCAAAATATTTTGAACGGGTGGTTGGTAAAAAGGCTAATAAAAAAATCAAAAAAGATACTGCAATTCAATGGGAAGATATATCTTAAAAAATTGAAAAACGTTTGGATGTTCAATAATGAAAATTAACGAAGAAATTGAGGAATATTTAGAGAAACAAAATGATTGCGTCTCAAATATAAGGAAAAATCAAATACACATAGTAGAAGAAATTTTTGAGTGTTTAATCAAGTGTAGAGAAAGCGAAAATAGAATTTTCCTTATCGGAAACGGTGGAAGTGCTTCAACCGCATCTCATTTTACTTCGGATCTTTTAAAAACTGCTATTACAAAAGACACGAAACGATTCAAAGCTTATTCATTAACTGATAACATGCCTGTGGTATTAGCATGGGCTAATGATTCGTCATATGATGAGGTTTTTAAAAATCAATTAGAAAGCCAGATTGAAGAAAATGATGTGCTAATTACTCTAAGTGGAAGTGGAAATTCTACGAATGTAATTAAGGCAAATGAATATGCGAATGAGGTGTCTGCACACACTATAGCTTTTACAGGAAAAGATGGAGGAAAACTAGCCAAAATTGCAAAAATTAGTCTTGTAATACCCAGCGATGATATGTTAACCATTGAATCTATGCACCTTTTAATTTGCCATTTGTTAATAACTATGATTAGAAAGCAGGGCAAACCAATGTTTACATATTAAATTAATTAAAATATTTTTTAACTATTTCTAAAAGTGTTTGATCTTTTTTGAGAAGAATTCCCTTACATTCAGCTTCACTTGCAGCAGTCAAGTCGCCCTCTGAATCCCCAATGAAATAACTTTTCCCCAAATCTATGTTAAAATCATCACTCGCCTTAATTAGTAAACCCGGCTTTGGCTTTCTACAATTACAGTTTTGTTCAGGAGTATGTGGGCAGTAATATATTGAATCCACATATGTGTTATATTGTTTCAAATAATTTTTTAGTTTAAGATGTATTTCTTCTAATTTTGTTTCTGAAATAATCTTTCTGCCTATAACTGATTGGTTTGTAATAATTATTACCAAATAGCCTTTTTCCTTTAATAATTTAATTGCCTCCCCAACACCACTAAAAATTTTAAATTCGTCTATATTTTTTATATGATCAATTCTTTGTTCGTTTATTACTCCATCTCTATCTAAAAAAACTGTTTTATTCTTCATTTTCGATAAACTGTACTAGAAATTATTCCAAATCTTTCATATCTTGAACCATTGTGTTCGTATCTTTGTACTTAAATTCTACCCTGGGAATTCCAATTTTTTTCAAAGCCCTTGTAATTTTTTGATGTTTTTTTGAATCTGTATAAACAAAAAGATGCCCTCCGCCACCAGAACCCGTAACTTTCATAGATTTTGCACCGTTTGATTCCACAATTTTACAAATTGAGTCTATTTTTTTATTTGATACACCCCTAGCAAATTGTTTTTTTTGTTCCCAACCTTCATGTAAGATTGATTCAAAACGTTCCAGATCATTATTTCTGAATGCATCTCGCATATCCAAAGTAAGACTACTAACTTTATGTAGAGCCGAAATAGTTCTATTATTAAGGCGCTCAATATTTTTTTGTTGAATTTTTAATATTTCTGAAGAAGGTTTTCTTTCTCCCAAAAAAAATAACATGGAATTATTCTCAAATTCCTTGAGAGTTGATTTATTTAATCGAATAGGAGTTACTGTTACATTATTTTTTGAGAATTTATATAGATTAAAACCACCAAAAACTGCAGCAAATTCATCCTGTTTACCAATTCCCCATTTTAAAACATCATGGCCAATCCTAAAAACTTCCATAGCCATTTTATGTTTGTTCCATTTCTTTTTTTGAAATTTTAAAATTATGTTTACAATATTAGATGCTAATGAAGAAGAAGCGCCTAGACCAGAACCAGGTGCAACATCAGCGGAATAAAACAGATCTATACCATTAGAAAATTTCATTTCCTGTAAACAGGTTATTGCTATTGCATGACCAAACTCAGGTTGAATGTTTTGAAGTTTTTTTGATGAAAAATATGTGTGGTAATCAGGTGAAAAAGCTTGGAATAAGTTATCAGTTCTTAATTTAGCGGCAACAAATGCAAACTTGTTAATTGTTGCAGAAATAGAGTATCCGTCATATTTCTTATGATATTCTTCTAAATCTGTCCCGCCACCAACAAAGCTTATTCGAAGTGGAGATCTACCTAATAACACATTGGCAGTTAAAAGCGGTTTTATTTATTAATTGGTTACAAAAAATTAGTTTGGTGAACTTATTCCAGTTTAACAATCTTAGCGTTTTGGTAACTAGCGCTGACATATTTATGCCCAGTTTTGTTTGTGATAGACTAGTTGAACTCGGTGCGAATGATTTCTACGTTATTTTTAAAGTTCAAGACGGCAGCCAGTATTTGAATTGAAAATAACGATAGGAATTCCTGCATATAATGAAGAGAACCATATTGCTGGCATCATTACCAAATTGAAGAAGGTTACAGATTCAATCATAGTTTGTGATGATGGTTCATCTGATATGACTGCAGATATTTCTAGAAATTTAGGTGCTATTGTCATCAAACATGATAAAAATAGAGGTTATGGTGCTGCGATAAATGCTATCTTTCAGAAGGCAGTAGAAATAGAAAGTGATGTGCTTGTTACATTTGATGCAGATGGCCAACATAGAATCGAAGATATTCCAAAATTACTAATGCCAATTGAAAAAAATGGGGTAGATATTGTCATTGGCTCACGATTTTTAAAAAATGAAAGTAATGTTCCGAATTATAGAAAAATGGGAATTAAGATGATAACAGGAGTTACAAACGCATCAATAAATCAGAAATTAACCGATGCACAGAGTGGATTCCGAGCTTACAGTAAGCGAGTTCTGGCAGAAATTTCTCCATCAGATATGGGAATGGGTATTTCTACGGAGATTTTGATTAAGGCTAGCTCAAAAGGTTTAGAAATTTCAGAAGTTCCAATCACAATTTTATATCCAGGAAATACATCAACACATAATCCTCTGAGTCATGGAACTTCAGTTTTAATCAGTACCATAAAATTTACATCGATAGAGCATCCATTGAAATTTTATGGAATACCATCATTAATTTTTCTTGTAGTAGGATTAATTTTTACTTACTCCGCAATCGATTTTTATATCGAGTTTGGTCGACTGAATACTAACTTAACATTAATTGGAGCAGGCACCATTTTGATTGGAGTGGTTTTATTAATTACTGCAATTTTATTATTCAGTCTAATTAGCGTGGTACGTGAGAAACGTTACTAATAGACAATGGCGGGCATTAAGATAATTAGAGATATTAGTGCAATTGGTGGTGCTGATATCTTTGGAACTGCTATGTCGGCAGTTTTTTGGTTTTATCTTGCGTCTCAAATTGAACCTAGTTCATATGGAGAAATTGGCTGGTTTTTAGGGATAGCAGGTCTTTTTTCTGGTATTGCATTATTTGGTACTGCAAGTACGCTTACAGTTTATGCAGCAAAGAAAACTCAAATCCAGTCAACACTAAATTTTATCTCATTATCTGCTAGTGTAATACTATCATTCATTGTCATAGTACTTTTTCCATCATTTTACACAATTGATGTGGGAATTATTTTAATTGCGTATGTAATTAACACGCTTGCGATTGGAGACCTGCTTGGAAGAAAACAATATAATAATTATTCAAAATATACTCTTGTACAGAAAGGTCTCACATTAGGTTTAGGATTTTCATTTTTTTACTTTTTTGGATATGAATCAATAATTTTTGCACTTGCAATATCATATGTGCTTCATTTCAAAAGAATTTTTTCTATTTTTAAAGAAATGAAGATAAATTTTAGCCTAATTAAACCAAGAATTGGGTTTATTGGAAATAATTATTTCATGTCTATGCTAACAATTGCTTCTGGGCAAGTCGATAAGGTTATTGTAGCACCACTACTAGGATTTGCCATTCTGGGAAATTACAGTCTTGCAGTGCAAGTGATTAGTGTAATGCTTATACTGCCAAGCGTTTTTCAAAAATATCTACTCCCACAGGAATCTACCGGTGTTAAAAACAAAAAACCAAAAATTATTGTTATAGTTTTTTCAGTTTTTATCACTATCTTTGGCATTTTTGTGGCACCAATTTTAATTAATGAATTGTTTCCAAAATTTAGTGAAGCTGTAGATGCGATTAGAATTATGAGTCTAGTTATAATCCCAACCACAATTTCGCTCATCCTTGAATCAGAATTTTTAGGTAATGAAAAAAGTAGAGTGGTATTAATCGGTACAACCATACTGTTAACTTCATTAATTATTGGAATGATTGTTTTGGGAAGCAGGATGGGAATAGAAGGAATTGCTTACAGTTTAGTGATTGCACAAATAGCAAAACTTGGTTTTTATCTGATAGCAAAGAAGTTTAGCGTTACTTAGAAAGAAGATGTTTCTTCAATTTTTTAATATTTTCATCTACTAAAACTGAAAACATTTGAGCATTTTCTTCTATGAATGATTTCATTTGAGACTCGGTAATTTCCACATCAACTAAATGGCCATTATAAAAAAATGCGTTCGCCTCCTTAAGATTATACGCCTGGATATCAAAATCAAAGCTGTTTTTTTTAAAAATTGCTAGAAATCTTTCAACATCTTGGAGATTAACTTTTTCCTGCAATGAAGAGTAGATAATTTCTGGAAGCTTGCTTAATGTTTCCACATAGTGAACTGAAGGCAATATGGAATAATACAATTTACCAAAAATGACTGAAGGTTTACCATAAAATGCTGCTTCTAAACAGGATGAACCCATAACACTAATCACCAATGAACAGTTTTGAAAAAGTTCGCTTTGTGGCACTGAATGGTGTAGAAGCCTAACATTAGGAATATTCATTATTTCCTTATAATCAGAAACACTTTTCCAATTTCGTGTTGCGCTAGAAGGATGTTCTTTTACATATAGTTTATAATCAATCGGTATAGATTTTGCCACGTGTCTTATTGTTTCAATTTGGTTTGTATAAAATGGAGCCCCGATCAAAAGATTATGTTCCTCATCAACACCTAGAGGAAAATAAACAAATTTTTCATTATGTTTAACTGAAGTCAGAAGATGTTTGTTTAAGAATGATGTCCTCTGCTGTTTTTGTAATACTTGTTTTATTGCATTAAACAAAACACCAGATTTAGTTCTACCAAAATAAGCAAAATGTGTTTTAGCGTTTTTATTATTTGAATTAAATAAGAATTCTATTGCTGCGCTTACTCTTTTTCTGTTTGACGCACGCCATTTTTCATTATATGATTTTATGGTTTTGTTGTAAGCTAGGCTTGAAACATCGCTTTGACGTCCAATATTTTTTACTAGTTCTGTAAATGATGTAAATTTCATGGATATTTCTGAATCAGATATAGAAGAATCGTCAAACTCAGTTGGGCGTTCTGATATCATACACTTGTTGAACGATTGAGTTGCAGAAGATACTAGAACTTTAATTCCCTTAGCTCTACACAGTTGATACAAAAGTTCATCCTGATGAAGAAATGGTTCTCTTGTAATAAAAAAATCTGGTTTAATCTCATCAAGAACGCCTTCAAAGAATTTACATTCCTGTTCAAGGATTAACCATATTTCTTCTGTGGAAAAATTTGTAAAATATATTAAATCTATGAAACAGTCGTTCATTAACTGCAAGATTCCATAATCCAATACCATATTTTTTTTCAAAATTAGATAGATATTCTATGTCTATTTCATTTTTTTTAACATTTATTTGATCATTGTAATACCATGTCTTTTTGAAATTAACCAATGTTTGATTTTGGAAAAAAGTTCTAGTTTTATTAGGTAAATCGTATATAGCGTAAAAATCGGCATCAATTTTTTTTTGTAAAAAATATGGTATTACAATGACCAAATAAATTTTAAAAAAAATGAAATAGATATGGAATATCTATCTAATTTTGAAAAAAAATATAACATTGGATTATGGAATCTTGCAGTCAATGAACGATTATTTTATAGATTTAACAAATTTTACAAATTTTCCACAGAAGAAATATGGTCAATACTTGAGCAAGAATGTAAATTCTTTGAGAATATTCTTGATGAGATTAAACCAGATTTTTTCATTACAAGAGAACCATTTCTTCATCAGGATGAACTTTTTTATCAAATCTGTAGAGCTAAAGGAATTAAAGTTTTGGTATCTTCTGCAACGCAAGCGTTCAATAAATGTATGATATCAGAACGCCCAACTGAGTTTGATGATTCTTCTATATCTGATTCAGAAATATCTATGAAATTTACATCCTTTTCAGATCTGGTAAAAAATATTGGTCGTCAAAGCGATGTTTCAAGCCTAGCTTACAATAAATTAACAAAATTATATAATGAAAAATGGCATACTTCAAACAGAAAAAGGGCAAGCGCCGCAATGGAATTTCTGTTTAATTCAAATAATAAAAACACTAAAACACATTTTGCTTATTTTGGTAGATCTAAATCCGGTGTTTTACTTGACGCAATAAAACAAGTATTACAAAAACAGTCGAGATCATCATTCTTAAACAAAAATCTTTCAACCTCAATTAATCATGATGAAAAATTTGTTTATTTTCCTCTAGGTGTTGATGAGGAACATAATCTTTTGATTGGAGCACCATTTTATACAAACCAACTTGAGACAATAAGACACGTAGCAAAATCCATACCAATTAATTATAAGCTCTATGTAAAAGAACACCCTGGTAGCGTAACACGAAATTGGAAAAGTGTTTCTGACTATAAGGAAATAATGAATGTCCCTAATGTTAGACTTCTACATCATTCAGTGCCACAAAGCGAACTTTTTCAAAATTGTTCGTTGGTGGTTAGTGCTATGGGTTCATCCTGTTTAGAAGCAGCATTTTATGGCAAACCATCAGTCATTTTTGGCAAATTGTATTATTCTATATTGCCATCAGTTCACCATGTGGAAACACTAAGTAAACTTCCAGAAATTATCCGCTCTTCATTACAGGAAACAGTTAATCTTCAAGATGTTGAAAGATTTCTAGCAATTTTTAAAAAAAACAGTTTTGATTTTGATATCCAGACGTATCAACTTAAGGAGGCAAACACATTTTTTTATAATGGTCAATTAGTTGATGTGAAAATTACCGAGCCCCAAATGAAATCATTCATAGAAGAAAATGCTCAAATGTTTTCAGTTTTAGTAGACGAACATATTAAAAAATTAAAAGCAATCTCTTCTTCCTAAGACCACTAATTGCACTAATATCTCTAATTATCTTCATACCTACTATTGTCTATTAGTAACGTTTCTCACGTACTACGCTAACTAGACTGAATAATAAAATTGCAGTAATTAATAAAACCACTCCAATCAAAATGGTGCCTGCTCCAATTAGTGTTAAATTAGTATTCAATCTACCAAACTCAACATAAAAATCGATTGCAGAGTAAGTAAAAATTAATCCTACTACAAGAAAAATTAATGATGGTATACCATAAAATTTCAGTGGATGTTCTATTGATGTAAATTTTATGGTACTAATTAAAACTGAAGTTCCATGACTCACAGGATTGTGGGTTGATGTATTTCCTGAATATAAAATTGTGATTGGCACCTCTGAAATTTCTAAACCTTTAGAGCTTGCCTTAATCAAAATCTCCGTAGAAATACCCATTCCATTATCTGACGGAGAAATTTCTGCCAGAACTCGCTTACTGTAAGCTCTAAATCCACTCTGTGCGTCAGTTAATTTCTTATTTATTGATGCGTTTGTAACTCCTGTTATCATCTTAATTCCCATTTTTCTATAATTCGGAACATCACTCTCATTTTTTAAAAATCGTGAGCCAATGACAATATCTACCCCATTTTTTTCAATTGGTATTAGTAATTTTGGAATATCTTCTATTCTATGTTGGCCATCTGCATCAAATGTAACAAGTATGTCACTTTCTATTTCTACAGCTTTCTGAAAGATAGTATTTATCGCAGCGCCATAACCTCTATTTTTATCATGTCTGATAACAATAGCTCCTAAATTTCTAGAAATCTCTGCAGTCATATCAGATGAACCATCATCACAAACTATGATTGAATTAGTAATCTTCTTTAATTTTGTAATGATACTAGCAATATTGTTTTCTTCATTATATGCAGGAATCCCCATTGTTATTTTCAATTTAAATATCGACTATCTTCTTGAATTTTAAATTTAATGCATCTTTTCTTCTATACATTGTTAATTAAAAGAGAATATACCTGTGAAACTGGATTATTGTGGTATTTTTTCCTAGTAGTCTCAACTTGCTTGACAGTTTTCACGATAAACGGTTTTTTATAACAAAGTTAAACCTTGTTATCTTTTACACGTAAGGTTTTTTAGAAAAACCAAAACACCAAAGTTCGTTGTTCAAGGATAAAACTATTCTCATCACTGGAGGAACCGGTTCGTTAGGTCAGGCTCTTACAAAAAGACTTCTGGAAATGGGACCCAAAGCTATCAGAATTTTCAGTAGAAACGAAAGCAAACAGGTTGAAATGGAGAATGAGATTAAAGATGATAGATTAAGATTTTTTATAGGAGATGTTAGAGATTTTCAGAGATTAGTTAAGGCAGTTGAAGATGTTGATTTTGTTTTTCATGCTGCAGCTTTAAAGCATGTACCAAAAATTGAATATAATCCGTTCGAAGCCATAAAAACAAATATTCTTGGTTCAGAGAACATAATCAATGCCTGTTTAACCCAAAATGTAGAAAAAGCAGTTTGTGTAAGTACCGATAAAGCTGTTTCGCCTCTTAATATTTATGGCGCTACAAAATTGCTTATGGAGAAATTATTTGTTACGGCAAATAATTATTTGAATGAGGAAAAATATAAAACAAAATTTTTTGGTGTACGTTATGGAAATGTGCTTGGAAGTAGTGGATCTGTAGTACCATTATTTATTGAACAAATTAAATCCAAGAAAAAAATTTCAATTACGGATGCAAGTATGACACGATTTAGTATCACCATGAGTGAAGCATTGGATTTTATTTTGCATGCTACTGAATTAGGAACAGGCTCAGAAATATTCGTGCCAAAATTAAGAGCTTATTCTTTGCTAGATGTAAAGGAAGCACTTTTTGAAATGTTAGAAAATACAGGCGAAGAGATTATTGGTATAAGACCTGGCGAAAAACTAAATGAAACGTTGATTAATTCAGAAGAAATTCGTTATAGTTGGGAAATTGATAATATGTATATGATTTCAAATCCTGAAGTTATGAAAACATATTCTGGGGCAAAAAAAATTGAAAATATGAAAATATATTCGTCAGATACTGTGGATAAAATCCCAAAAGACGAATTAAAGCAACTTATAAAAAATTTGATTTAATTAACATTTCTTAATACTAAATTTTTCTATTGATCTAATCCTAGATATCAGTTCTTTTAGAAGATCAGTAGTTATTGATGTAGATGCATCTGGACCCCTAGAATTTTTTAATTTAACATGTTTTTCAATTATTATACGTTTTGCATCTCTCTCTTTTTTCAATAATGCAAACAAAAAAGGAGCAACTATACCAATGCTGTGATCGGAAAAACCATCGTGTTTGATTGCATTCTTCCAATTAATTTTTTTGAATGGCGCAGGATATTCAGAAATACAATAACAGAGAGTTATCTTATTCTTTGAGAATATTTTCATAATTCGTTTTTTATCCCCACCCATTCCCATACTTATGATAACTGGTTTTCTAGTTCTTGCTACATTTTCTAACGTTTCTAATGAATACTTGTCGTTCAGCAAACAGGTTCTAGATGCTATTTTATACTTTTTCACTCTAAGTAATTCTAAATAGTCAACTCCTTCAGGATAGAAAACGCTACAAAAAAATTCTATGTTTTGGTCAGCAGCATATTTTTTTAATTTTTCAGCTTTTTTAAATGTAAGTTCAGATTTTTTTATTTCTTTCCAATTGGGGTGTTTTTTATTATATAGATCAGCGGCCCTCCAAACTTGAAATTTCACTGCATCTGCTCCCGCCTTTTTACACTCTTTTATGAGCTTTTTTGCTTTAGTAATACTTCCCTCCCAATTAGAAGCAATCTCTGCTACGATTATTACTTTCATTAATACTAGAACTTATTCACAAGATTTATTCTTTAACAAGTATCAAAAAATGAATAAATTGAATAAACATGAACCACCACTAAAATTAAGGCTTGTTTCCAAATCAGATTATAGATTTTTATATAATCTACTAGAGGAGCGTGACCCACAAGCAAATATTTCTCATAGAAAAATGCCTACCTACCATGAACATGTGTTGTTTGTTTCTTCAAAGCCTTACTCAAAATGGTATGTAATATTGTGTGGTACTAACAAAGCAGGTTCGATTTACATTACATCACAAAATGAAATAGGGGTTTTTATAAAAAAATCATTTCAGTATAAGCAAATTGGAAGTGCCGCGTTAAAAAAATTAATTCAGAAAAACCCAAAAAAAAGATATCTAGCTAATGTTAATCCAAAAAACAAGAAATCAATACGTTTTTTCAAAAACAGCGGATTTAAATTAATTCAATACACTTTTGAGTTAAATAAAATTAAAAAATGATTTTTAATTTAACAATCATATCTAATGGGCAAATTTATTGATTGAACTTGCAATTTTATCCATTTCAAAATTTTTTAGATTTGGATGAATTGGTATAGTAACAATTTGTTTTCCAATCTTTTCTGTATTTGGTAAAACAACATGAGTTTGGTACATTTTCGTAGTATGAATTGGTTTATAATGTGTTCCAGTCTCAATCCCAACTTGCCACATCTTTTCCCGAAATTTTTTCCTGTTTTTTACTAATATCCAATATAGGTGGTATGAACAGTCTTTGTTAAATGCAGTTTTATGTTCAACATCAATTTGTTTATCATAAAATTTTGCAATGTTTTTTCTAATATTGTTTAATCTGTCCAGTTTTTTTAATTGTGCTAAACCAATGACCGCAGAAAATTCATTCATGTAGTAATTCCATCCTAATTCCTCAACATTATATTCTGAACCTTTTCTATCAGTAATTCCACACCACCTACGAGCAAGCAACATTTTTCTAAACTGTTTATGGTTTTTATGATTAATTGATATTAAACCACCTGTAGGCATTGCTAAATTTTTTATGGGATGAAAACTAAAACATACCGCTGTTCCATGACTGCCAATTTTTTTGTTGTTATAGGTTGTACCTACTGCATGTGCTGCATCCTCCATAATTGCCAAATTATATTTTTTTGCAATATCTTGTATATTTTTCAAATTACACGGCATGCCACCAAAATGAACTGGTATGATAGCTGCAGTTTTCGTAGTTATTGACTTTTGAATATCATTAGGACTTATGCATAATGTTTCAGGTTCTACATCAACAAAAATAGGTTTTCCACCATTAACAAGAATTGCATGTGCGGTTGATATGAAACTAAGTGATGGTAAAATTACCTCTTTATTTTTTATGTCAATCAATGACAATGCTAAATTTAACGCTGCAGTACCACTGTTTACAGCTATACAGTCATGTGAATTAACATAATTCTTGAATTCATTTTCAAACTCTTGTACATGGCCTTCGCCAGAACCTGATGCCCAGAAATGGCTTTTTAATACGTTAATGACGCTTTTTTCTTCTTCATTCCCAATAATAGGATCAAACAGTTTAATCTTTTTTTTCATCTCTAGATCCAGCCTGAATTATACAACCAACTTCCAAATTACAGCACTTACCTCAAGTAAAAAATGAATGGTGTGAATATTACCGTAACTATCTAAACTTACTAATGAATCATCACTTGAAATGTAGCTAAGGATAAATTGAAAATAAAGAAAATAAAGCAGTAATACTCTTGATGTATGATGAGAGTATGTAACCGTTGTATTCAACCTGATACAAGACCTGGAATTTATTTTGATGATCAGGGTGTCTGTGGTGCGTGCCTATGGGAAGAGAAAAAAAAAGAAATTAACTGGAAATCTAGAGAAAAAGAACTCCAGGATATAGCGAAATGGGCTAAAAAAACAACAGAGAGTAACTATGATTGTGTAATTGGTGTGAGTGGAGGTAAGGATAGTACTAAACAAGCTTTGACAGCAAGAGATCTGCTTGGTTTACGCTGTTTACTGGTTAATAGTGAACCCGAAGGCATCACAGAAATTGGAAGATATAATATTGAAAATCTTAAGCAATTAGGATTTGATGTAATCAGTCTAAGACCAAATCCCAAAGTGATGAGGCTGTTGGTAAAACGAGATTTTTATAAAAATCTCAATCCTGTAAAAATAACGGAATTTTCACTTTTTGCTTCAACCTATATTATTGCTGACAAATTTGACATTCCACTCATAATTCAAGGAGACAACCCTGGATTAACTTTAGGTGCTAGTCTTACGGGAGTTGGCACTGATTCTAATGCAATGAAAGCTGATGAATTACATACTTTATCTTCTGGTTGGAAAGAATATGTTGAAGTTGAAGGAATAGAAGAAAAAGATCTTTACTTATTTCATTATAATAGAAAAAAACTGGAAGAAAAAGGATACAAAGCAATTTGGTTAAATTATTTTCTCAAAGAATGGTCAAATCACAAAAATGCTGTCTTTTCAAAAGAACACGGACTTAGATGGCGCCCTGAAAATTTTGATCGGGAAGCAATAGGTACATATCTTCCCTATTTTCAGCTTGATGGTGATCTAACTCAGGTCAATCAATTGTTAAAATATATAAAATTTGGATTTGGTCAATGTATGGATCATGTTTGTTATGACCTAAGAGATGGTCTACTATCAAGAGATGAAGCCATCAAGTTGGTAAAAAAATATGATGGAAAATGCTCGGATATGTATATTGAAAAATTTTGTAATTATATTGATATCTCGCAGAAGGAATTTTGGTCAACTGTAGAAAAATTTAGAGGTGATATTTGGCATAAAAAAAATGGAACATGGATAAATAAACTACACGAACAACTAGAAAAATAAGCCGATTATTTATAATTTAATTTCTCGTCATTAAATCTTCTATTGAATCAATTAATTTTTTTGCCGCATTTCCTCTATTTTTCATATATTTATTTAGAAAATTTTGAGAGTTGTTAAACAATTCTTCCGTTCCATGATGAGAAATTAAATCAAATATTGCTTCTTTTATATCGGAATCATAATTTATTGTTTTTATTGCACCAGCTTTCATGAATTCAAATTCTATTTCATTTTTTTGTAATTGAATATTTAATGTTGGTCTTCCAATAATCATTGCTTCTAAAATCACAGTGCTTGCATCAAAATTATCTGGTGCAATATTTACATGAAGATCACAATCAGACAATAATTCTTTGATTGGATTAAATTGTAAAATTTTAATTCCATTATTTTTTTTAATCATATCTATAATAATCTGATTACTAGGATTTTGTTGTGGATGTAATTTGAATATTATTTCTAAATTTTCAATACTATTGGAAATTAGAATTAATTTATCAAGTGTTTTTTTATATTTTTCATATAATTCAATTCTTGGTCCTTCCACATTTATTGCGATAGGTCTTATTGTTACCAACATTATTTTTTTTCTTTTCCTGTTTTTTTCAATTCTAGAAAATGAATCATATTTTGGACTCCCTGAAACAATTATTTTATTTTCTGAGATTGCTTTAACACTAATTAAATAATCTTTTATTATATCTCCCCATACTGCAATTTTATTTTTTATTGAATGAAAATCATCTAATACATCAAAATGTGAAGTAGATTCTATATAATTTGCAAAACCATGTTGTAGATATAAAATTGGAATTTTTTCTTGTACATATGAAAAAACTTTCTCAGTTTCTCCTGAAAAATTTAATGTTATTATACCTTGAATATCACTTCTGGACTTAATAGATTCAGCAATTAGTATTTGCATTATATATTCGTCAAATCTTTGAATTAGAATTCGATTAAGTTGTTTTTGTAAGAAAGAGCTGAAGTTTATTCCCTTGTAATCAAAATCCAAAAAAATTTTTTTGTTTTTAATTACTTCATTCATCTTATTAAAAAAATTTATTTTATTTTTTTCAAATTCTTCTAACTCAACTTTTTCTAGCCAATCTTGTGGAATCATAATTGCTGACTTTGATTTCATTAAATATCTTATTGTCTTGAAATTAAATATAGGAGATCTTCTAAAATTTATTAATACAGGTTGAAATCCTCGTCTGTTTATCTCTTTTAATAAATCATGATATACTTCTGGATTAAATTCTAACAAAACAATCTTCTTCTTGTCATTTTTTCTTAAACCAAAAAAATTCCCAATACATTTTTCTATAACATGTTTAATAATTTTATATTTACTTCTATCAATTGTTATTTTAGTTTTTAAAATTCCTAATTCAATAGGTATATCAATTTTCTCAAAACTCATAAACTCATCTTGAATTGTATTTAACAGTCTGATATTTTCTTTAAATCTTGAATCAACAAATATTTCATAAATATTTGATGCTAGAAAAATTTTCTCATAATTATTGTTTTGTAGAATCTGTTCAACAACTTTAATTTTTGATGAATCTAGACTATATCTTTGGTCATGTCCAGGTCTATCCTCCACGAATTCAATTAAATTTACCAGGTTAATGTCATGGAATCTTAATACTGGTTCATTAAACTCTTCAATTTTTTTTAAACATCTATTACTAAAATCGAATATTTCTCTTCTATCTAAATCCGTAATGTAATCATCAATTAATTTATGATGAATATTTCTA
>JYMV01045121.1_pt1 | contig 19672 bp, 27 predicted proteins | sample 338911 | NCBI WGS metagenome assembly JYMV01 (sample SAMN03354496, study PRJNA234377) | hydrothermal vent metagenome | biome: Deep sea; feature: Hydrothermal plumes at the Eastern Lau Spreading Center, Western Pacific Ocean; material: Seawater | place: Tonga | collected 2009 | depth 2000 m m
TGAATTACTCTTCACCTTTCAATTCTTCTAATACTCTAATAGCATTAATCAAATTAGTGCCTAACTCAATCTTATTATCAACTAAGCCATTCAAAGCAGAGACTGTATTAGATGAACCTAGTGATCCTAGAAGCTCATACAAGTCAAAGAGAACTTTTACGTCAATTCTACTAATATCACCTTGTAAATTATCATTTAATGTTGTCATCTTTATACCTTTTATTGTTATTTAATTACAATAATTATAACATTTATGCGTTAATAAGTATGAAGTGTAATTAACAAAACTTTTTCTCAAGATAGACACTCAGAGAGCTAAATCCAACAACAACTAAAAAAAGATAATTAAGATAAAAAACAAAATCAACGAAGGACGGCGAGCTGATTCCAAATATTAGCAAGCTATTAATTAATATGTAGCCAGATATAAATAAGTTTTTGTTCTTGTGTGTAATTATGTTGTTCAATTCCATGAATTTCTCCTAATAGGTTAATGTAATATTATAACCACCAAATTTTCTAATATTAAGCACGCCAGTATCCAATATTAAATATTGTCCCTTAATACCTTTCAGTATCCCTGTAATAATCGGTGTTTTATCAAAGTTTAATGAGGTAACTTTGCTTGGATACTCCTCTACGGGGTATTTTATATCCAAGACTTGCTCATCAAGCACGACAGCCCCCGTTTCTTCAATGATACCTTTGATGTGATCCAGCATCTCATCACGAATCATCTTTAAATCAATTGGCTCAACCTCATTTTTGAGCATTTTCCGCCAATTAGTTTTATCATTGACGAACTCTTTAAGCGCTACTTCCACCAAGCCAGATTTAAGACGAGTATCCACTTCTACGATCGGCAGCGCACTAACGGCACCTTGATCAATCCATCTGCTTGGGATGTTGGTTTTTCTAGTAATGCCAACTTTGGCGCCAGAGGAGTTTGCGAGATAGACAACGTGAGGAGCAAAGCAATTATCAAGGCCCCATTGTGGCTCGCGACAAGTTCCCAAGTGGTGATGGCATGTCTCGGGTTTCATGATACATAAATCACATCGAGCTAATTTTTGCGCACATGGATAGCAATAGCCCTGGGAATAGCTTTTATTTGTTTTTTTGCCACATTCTTGACACCTGATCTCTTGATTAAAGCTAAGTGTAATCTCTTCACCAATCAAATCATTGATGCTCAATAGTTTGTCGCCTATCGGTAATTGGTATTGTGCAGCGCCTCTATTGAGGTCTGTGTGCATCTTGTTGATGATTCCGCTTAGTTGCATTATGTAAAACTCCAAAGTAGTTAGTTCAATCTTGAAGTATATATTACATTCGCCATAAACACAAAAAAGTTATTTAAAACCATGGGTTATTTTATGGTATAATTTGCTTACTGCGGGAGTGGTGGAATTGGTTTACACGCTGGATTTTGTTAAAAGAAGTACAATGAAGGAAAACAATTTAGAGGAAATATAAAACATGAGTGAAATTGAAGAAACTGAAAATAAAGATTTATCTTTAACGATAAATGGCATTACACCAGATGAGATGTCGCACCTATTCAGAAAAGGTCTCAAGACCATGATTGACGAGGTATCTGGCGGTGATAAGTTTGTAGTTCTTAAGCCAGATGAAGTGGATATTAAGGTTACAAAGAATACACACGAGATAGATGATGCTGATTATGATCAGATTGTTCAGGTTGGTATTGTTAAAATATTGATGGAGCACTTCGACCTTAAAATTTCTAATGAGTTGTCTGGCGATGATAACGAATGAGGCTAATTTTAGCAATTCCTCTAACTTATTAGCTTATTAAAAACAGATACAGCTTTTTTTTTATTAAGAATATTGTTTTTTTGCTTCAATAATCCCCACCACCATCTTTTTGGCTCTAAATTTATCTTTTAGAAAGCGTTTAGCTACTTTTTCATCAGTAAAGCAAGCAAGTGCGTTATTTTTTGCTTCAAGCATATAGGCGAGCTTTTTATCATAGCCACCAAATATATCTTCCGTTGCGTAGGCTTCGATGTGGTCTTTATTGGTTGAGAATCGTGATATTTCCTCTTCATTACGCGCCTCAATTACAAAGCCATTATTATAAAGATAAAAAGACTTGCACTCATCAAAGTCGGACGCTTCAAGCGTGCAAAAATCAGCTTTTCCAGTCAATTTTTTAATATCATCGAAATTCCAAATCACTGAGTTTTTATTAATTCCCACCTTAATTTCATGCAGGCCATTTTCGAGTGTTTTGAATGAGAATGTCTCGTGAAAAAGACCCTCAGAAAGATAATTAAAATCGGTTTCAATTGTCCGAGTTGCCTCGTCAAAGAGTTCTTCGTGTTTGAATAATAATCTACCGTTTACGTCACATCTCATGTCTTTATTTTGTTGTAATTAATTTATATATGTTAATTATAACATTTGTGCCATTAATAACTAAGAAAACATACAATATATATAATGACTCATATATGAGTCATTAGCCTTCGTTTTAGCCATTAATGACTCATATATGAGTCATTACAACTTTTAAATTAGATCTAACGAATTAAAAGACACAATGTCGTGTCCATCGCCATTTTTTAGTCTTAGGAGTGGATTCATAACAGAAGAAACGCCTTCGAATTGTTTGTCACATACATAGTCATCACAACTATCCATCAGGAAGGTGAATACGCCATCTTTTTCAACAACTTCACTAATGGCAGAGCTAAGCCTACAAGAATCTGCATCAGTCGAATCAACGTCCCTTGAGCCAAGTACCTGCAGTATCTCGCCTTTTTTATCAACGGTTTTTAAGATGACCCAATTAGTTGGTTTAAACATATATTTCTTCCTTTTTATAAGACTTAATTTGTTGTAAATTTATAATTATTACTTTAAGGCCGAAAAAATATAAATCAATGGTGATTGCGAAAAAACAAGCGAAAAAAAAACCGACCATATGAAGATCGGTTGTCATAATTAAATAAGTGATTATTTAGTGATTGGCGTGAGGATTTCCACCAGAAGCCATCGACCAATGATGCGTTTGATGATGATTGCCATATGCCATAACGCCTATGTATCCAAGACCGCGGATCTTAGCCACTTCACTTTTAACATCAGTCGTAACTGCGATTGAAAATCCATCAATGGAAATTCCTTCATTATCAACGTCATTAACACTCATAACCCAACCGGTTTCCGCACTCATTTGCGCCGGATGCGCCGAAAAAACTTTATTTAGTGAGTGCCAAGCACGATCAGTCGTCGGTGTAATAGTCGCCGTAAAACCGTCATCAATATCATGCTGTATAACGCTTACATTAAGTGTCATATCTTCCATCTCAGTCAAATGGACACGCAATGACTCAATGTCAACGCGCTCCCAATCAGTATTTGGATTAGCATTAAGCACCGCAATCACCTCTTGGATTGTGGCGAATGGATCTGTTCCAGCTTCCGTCAATTTTACATCCATACTCATATCGTGAACCATTGATCCATGATTGCCATGACTACTATGATTGAACTCCGGCATTTTGTAGGTGGCCGTCATTGCGGCATTGGTATTGCCAAGAATAGTAAGGGTTACAGCTGCAGCCAGTAACATTGATTTATTTTTCATCATTTTTGTCCATTGTTGTTTGATAAGACTTATTATAGCAATTTTATCCGCAAAAAGTAATTTTTTTAGATATTCGGATTGGAAAATTCAAGAATCTCTTTTTGCTCTTCATCCATAATAATTTTCAGTCCTTTTGCCGCGTAATACCAATACGAAATACCTTGCTCTGAAAGCTCCACGCTATCCGGCTTGCCAAATAAATCTTCTACCACACTTACCGATAAATCTGCACGGGGGATGAAGGTTAACGATTTAATAGTGAATCGAGACATTAATGATTCGGCTCTTGTCTTAAACTTAGTTTTTTTAACTCCCGATGGCATCATCATTGATACGTCAATGTGATCACGTAGGATATCTATATTTTGAGTGTTAAGATGCAAATTAAGAATGACTTTAGCACTGATACCGCCAACCTTGGTACTCGAAAAAAACACTTCTAGCTCTGGATCAACATTCTCGTTTTCAAATAATGATGCTTCCATCTCTACGCCAAACAAACGTGCCGCATCCAGTAGCTGACTTTTCCCCATGATCAAATCGAACACTACAGTTTGATCCTGGTCATTGATGTAGCTTTGCCATGGCATGGCTTGATTTTCTGGTGTTTCTATATCGCGCGTCAATAAAAACATAAAAGCAAAAGCAATTAGTGCTGCTAATAATGTATAGCCAACTATATGTCTTTCTTTCATCGTTTTAATACCAAATATTTTAAGAAAAGAATTTCATAAAACCAAAGAATACTGCCACAACCACAGGTACACTAATCCATAGTGGGATGCTTTTTGTAGGTTGTGGATCGAGAATGTGTTTTTGCTCGGCCCATAATTTGTCTTTCAATGCCATAGCTTTAATCATTTCATCATCACCGAAGGCCAAATCATCTTTTTGACCACCCTCACCGTCGGATAGAGACTTTTCATTACTAATTTTTCCTTTGACGTAAGTTTTTTCATATTCCTTTTCACCTCGAAAAGACCACTTAGTGACCGTACCGTCTCTCTCGCCATTTTTGAAATGTTCTTCAGATAAAATCCGCGCACTTCCCGACGAATGATACCACTTAGTGCATTTTCCATCTAACTTACCATTTTTATAAGAAGCAACCATAACTCTGCAAGATATTAAGTCATAAGCATGGAATTTACCCTCCGAATCAGTGAAAGAAGTGTCTACAAGAACCCACCAAGTTGAAATACCATCCAACTGCCCATTTTTAAAGTTTTGTTCGCTTTCTTTATCGCCGTTTTCAAACCAAGTGACCATCAAGCCATCTGGAGATCCATCTTTAAGGTTGACTTCACTCTTCAAATTCCCACCTTTCCAATATTCTTTTTTAATTTCCATAACAATAATCCCCCGTTTAGTCTTTCGGCCAATGCTTTGTTTCAATACCATGACCTAAGTCAGATTCAATTAATCTCGCCCTAAGTTTGAGTAACTTTTCTAATAACGCCGGCTCCGCCTTTTCATAGGCAGCAGCATCAGGTGTACGATTAACGACTACACCAAGTAGTTCAGTAATAGCATTGCCAATAGAGTTTTGAGAAATAGTAACGATTAGTTTTCCGTCGTCGTTGCGGTAGATAAGTTGTTTAAACGCTGGCTGCCAGCGAATACTTGACGCATATTTAGCATCATCGATGCATTTGTCTCTTACTTTTTTCGCCGCCGAAAGAAAGCAATTATTAAATAACAAAATTTTCTCTATCTCTTTTGGAAAATAAGCATTTTTAGGCACCCCAGAATTACGACTTGATACTTGTGCAAAGAAAGTGCGATAAAAGTCAAGGAACCCTTTAAGAACCAGATCGTATTCTTTCCAAAATTCAATATTTTTTAAACTATCAATCCCGCCACGAATCTCCCAACTCGGTAATCCTTGTGGATAGCCAGTTAGCGATAAGTTAGACGCTTCACCAGTAACCGGCTTTAAGATTTTTAAGTCAAGTGTAGATAAAAACTCCACATAAACGTCCTGCATATAGGCAGCAAACAAAGAGTGTTGTCCGCCGTCAGTTAAATTAGGATTTTTTGCATCAGCTAACGGCGCCTCGTTAAGTTCAGTCTTATCAAAAACAATAAAGTGATTGTGTAGCATGCGAATACTAGGAACCCCAGCCGAAGTCATTGGCCACGTAGCATCAAGCGAAGCCTCACCAGCCAATATCAGGTGTTTTTTTGGATCAGGATATTGTTCCAACATAAAGCTAATAATAATTTGGTTCATTCGGTTCCAAACTTTTCTAACGTTTTTTGGCAGTTGTGTGCGTCTTACCGGTCGCCCCAAGGGATTTAAAACACTTTTAGACGTGTTATAAATAATAGAACAATCAAATTCATTGGAATGGCCCAAAGCCTTTCGATAAAGTAACAAATCCTCATCGTTCGTTAATAAACCATTATTTTGCGTGAGATCAGCCAGATTTTCCGGTGAGTTGAAAAACTCATTGGGCTTCATTCCTTCCGGCACATCCAACGGAATTGGACGAAAGGGAACATTAATTATTCTTGGACCAACCTTATTCATATTTCAACCTTTTTTTTTGTTATAATTATACCAGAATTCGCCAATAACTGAACATTGTTTAGCCAGATGCTTATCTTAAATAGTAATTAATGAAGATTTTTGGCGTCTCTTCGTCCGCATTCATCGGCACTGGATCTACAATATTTATAACCATTTTTATCGACATTTCTATGATTTTTTTTATTACTATAGCCACTGGTATTAATATCCACAAGCCAGTTGGACCGATGAGCAAAAAAATTAAAGGATTTGACATTATAAGTTTTATCATGTTGTTTTTTAGATTTTTGTTTAAGGATAATGATAAGATACATTTTTTGTATCATAAGTATATATACATGACTAATTGATGCATCTGTATTTTATGGTATAATATAGCATGAAAAAAATATTACCCTTAGTTCTAATTAGTATATTCATGTCTGGCTGCAACAGTGGTAATGTTGTTGGAGATTTGCTCACTAAGCATGGTATATTATACCGCGCAGATATTAACCAAGGATCGGTCTTTAACCAAGAACAAGTTTCTATGCTTGAAATAGGCATGACCGCAGAGCAAGTAACCAACATTATTGGCTCGCCATCTATTCAAGATCCTTTTCATTCATATAGGTGGGATTACGTAAATGCATCAAGCAAAAAAACCGAAATGACTGTATACAAGGTTCGCGTGGATTTTGATAGAGAAACCACTTTAGTTCGAGAAATCATAGTTGGTGATAATATCCCGAGTGACTAAATCTTTGCTCTTTTAAGATTTGTGGAATTATGGTATAATATAGTATGGAGAATAATATGAATACTGTACGCTGTGTAAAACTAAATGAAGATCTTGAAGCATTAGATCGCGCACCTTACCCTGGCGAACTGGGAAAAAGAATTTTGGCCAACGTGTCAAAGCAAGGCTGGCAACAATGGCTGGATCACCAAACCATGATTATAAATGAAAACAATCTAAGCATGATGGATCCTAACGCCCAAAAACACCTTAAAGAGCAAATGGATAAATTCTTTTTCTCTGAAGAAGGTGCTGATGATATACAAGGTTACACGGCAGAAAAATAATGGCTTTATTGCAAATATCAGAGCCGGGTCAATCAAGTGCACCACACCAGCACAAGCTGGCAATTGGTATTGATTTAGGCACGACAAATTCATTGGTAGCTTCGGTCATAAGTGGTGTTAGCACCATCTTAACTGACGAGAATAATGAAGCCATTCTACCGTCGGTTGTTCATTGCGGTAAAGATAATAAACTTACCGTCGGTTGTGATGCCTGTCCGTATGCAAAAACAGACCCTACTAATACTATTATTTCAGTTAAACGCTTTATGGGTTTGGGCTATAAGGAAGTCATTAAGTTTAAGAACTGTCCGTATGAATTGGTTGAAAATGGCAACAATGTTTTGTTTCATACAGCTATGGGCGATTTGAGCGCCGTTGAAATTTCATCAAGTATCTTATCATCACTCAAAGAGAGAGCTGAACAAGCACTTGGTGGTGATTTGGTTGGCGCAGTCATCACGGTTCCAGCCTATTTTAATGATGCTCAGCGCCAAGCAACCAAAGATGCAGCAACCCTGGCCGGTTTAAATACATTGCGCTTGCTTAATGAGCCAACCGCAGCCGCAGTAGCTTATGGCTTAGAATCAGGTGAGGATGGCATTCATGCGATTTATGACTTAGGCGGCGGGACATTTGATATCTCTATTTTGAGTTTTCAAAAAGGAGTGTTTAGGGTATTGGCAACAGGCGGGGACTCTGCACTGGGTGGTGATGACTTTGATCAGCTAATTATTGATGATTGTATTGCCACCTTGGGTTTGGGAGAGATGACACCGACAGAAATACAGAAAATAAAGCAATTTGCACGCACGGCGAAGGAAACTCTGAGTGATCATGAATATGCTGAATTCGACTGTATAGAGACGCTTTATCGTATTACCAAGGATAAGTTCGAGTCTTTATCTAAAGCTTTGATTAAGCGCACCTTGCTATTAAGCAAACGCGCCGTTAGAGATGCCGAAGTGGAAATAGGTGATATTAAGGACGTGGTTATGGTTGGTGGATCAACCCGTATGCCATTGGTAAGGGAAACGGTGGGTGCTTTGTTTAACAAACCAGTTTTGTGCAGTATCAATCCAGATGAAGTCGTTGCTAAGGGCGCCGCGATCCAAGCGAACATTTTAGCAGGTAATAAGTCAAAAGATGACATGTTATTATTGGATGTGCTGCCTTTATCACTGGGTTTAGAGACCATGGGTGGTTTGGTAGAAAAAGTAGTGCACCGCAACACAACCATTCCTATTGTCCGCGCACAAGAGTTTACCACCTTCAAAGATGGCCAAACGGCGATGAGTGTCCATGTATTACAAGGCGAACGTGAATTAGTGCGAGATTGTCGTTCCTTGGGTAAGTTTGATCTTAGAGGTATTCCGCCGATGGTGGCCGGGCAAGCACGCATCCGTGTTGAATTTCAAGTAGATGCTGATGGCTTACTATCGGTGAGTGCAACCGAGGAAAATTCTGGCGTTAAGGCAGATGTAACCATTAAGCCTTCTTATGGTTTAACCGATGCCGAAATGGAAAAAATGCTCAAAGACTCTATTTTATTTGCTAAGGACGATATTGAAATTAGACAGTTGCATGAAATGCAAGTGGATGCCAAGCGCACACTCGAGGCTATTGACTCAGCCCTGGCGAAGGACAAGGATTTGTTAGACGAATCAATGATTGAGGCGATACTAAAAGCCAGAGCAGAATTAGAAGAAGTCTGTGAAGGTGACGATGAAAAAATCATCAAGGCAGCCACGGCTCATCTAGAAAAAGTAAGTGAAAAGTTTGTCGAGATGCGTATGAATACCACGGTGATGAAAGCCATGAAAGGCCACAACGTTGACGAATTTTAACTAAGCTCCGTTTTTTGTATTTTCCAATAGCAGATCTACATCTATTTTTAAATAATGGTAAAGAATAGATTCACCGTAGCTATTATAACGTTCTCTTGTCAGGATAGGACAAAGTCTATTATTGGTTCTTTGTCGTGCTTTTTGAATTATCAGTTTCTCGTCCTCGTTTGGGTAGTGATAAAGATTGACAAGATCGTCTTCGGTCAATTCCATATTGTTTTGCCTTCCAACTTCTCCGATCGCCCACTCCCAATTGCGAGATCCATGAATAACCCGGAAGTCTTCAAATTCATTTAGTTTGTAATCGTATTTCATAACGTTAACCTACTCATACAAAACTCCCGCAACAATAGCCATCAACCTGCTCTTTCTTTTGGAAGTCAAAGGTTGGAACGAATCCTTCATCCTTTTTGTACTCTACAAGTTCTAGTATCTGGACAGCTTGCAATTCAAGGGTTGTATTCTCTTTGCCATCACGGCTCCAAGTATGAGCAGAACATTGAATGTTGCAAACAGACTCATTACCAATCAGATCGGTGAATGGGTTTCCGTAAGTATCAACAATTATTACCGGCTTTTTAGGTTGTCCACCTGCACCAAAAGTAGTAGATTTCTTTAACTTAACTTGGCGCAGCCCATCATGAAGAATCAATTCGTGATTTTGGTCTTTCTTTAGCTTAGGGAACAAACCAGTATCCCTGTAGGCATCTGCTTGTTCATCACTAAGGACAGCTTGAATAGTCCAGTTATCCATACCCACACCTTGGTAGGGTGGTTCAGGACTATCTTCTTTAAGTTTAGTCCACATTACTTTTACATTCTCAAATAAGTATTTCATGGTATTGACCTATTTAGATCTAACTCCACATAAACCTGATCCATTATATAATTTATTTGGCCCAGGCCAAGTGTTTCAATTCCATTTTTTAAAGCTGCAAACGAGCTTAAATTCATAACGCACAATAATAAATTATCATTCCTTATATTTATTTTGATGACATCCGTATCTCCATCAGTATATGCGCCATTTCTATATAGCTTAATGAGTGGTGGATCTTCCTGTATTGCCATTCTTTTTACAAATGATCCAGTTACTAAATCCCGACTAACAGCTAGACATTTAGCTTTTAATTTTTCAGGAGTTCTTTTGATAGTATCCCGTACTGCCGGATCACAACTCAATATATGTACCATATAATTTGCTACCTGTAAATTAATCATTTTTATATTTTTTACAAATATAGATCCAAATGCGGGCTGTGGCTCATGGAAATTTTCTACTTTTGGTAAAAGTGAACTTATTTCATTCATATAGCAGATGATTGCCATTTGCATTTTGTTAAATTCGTTTTCCTCTTCATTTATTTCATTTTTTATAGACATTTATTTCTCCATTTTTTTAAATTTAATAATCACCAGTAAGGCAAAAAAGCATATTTACCTACTGAGTATTGATTCCTATAATACTCATGAATAGACTTTTAAGAAATCAAGGCCCATGGGCTTATCCGTTGACTATTTTTATTATGCCAGTATTCTATTTATTAGTAAAGTAAAATAGATAAGTCTAATCCGTTAAGGGTTTAAGAGAGTATGAAGCCAAGTGTAGGTTACCAACGACAAAAAAAATAATTAAAAATTATACAAAAAATAAAAAATAAAAAATGAAACTCTATAATATTCATAAGAACCCAACCGAATTCTTGATGAAAGATATCTGGGGATTACCAGATGCTGTATATAAGGAATATATAAGCGAGTCTTGTCCAATGCACCGCAGTTGGCAAATGCAATGGATTAGGAAAACTTACCAACGAACGATAGACACCAACCGTATTTCGGTAATGATGAATTATAGGAATTTCTATGAACCAAAATCTATGAAAATTATTATAAATAAGAACATCAGATCAGGATCTAGATACAACACCCCGTCATTCACAACTAGAATAGATTTTTGCCTCCATGATAAATCAAGACAGAAATCAAATACCACTTTTACCTTAAACATCAGGAGAAAGCCGGAAGCACAAATAGCAATGAAGATCTCATCGTCAAAACGTTCTAGATATTTCTGGATCAAAAGTAACCTTACCGATGAGATGTTGAACATTATAGATGCGCTACCACAGAGTCCAAGAGACGATAAATCCTTATTGGTGTTTAGTTCAAAGCCACACACATCAGCGAAAGGTGAGCGAAAGCACAAGATGCTTATTCACCAGAAGGTAGCGCCAGAAGACGATAAAAAGATAAAAGATATTTTATTTTCATTATTGGATGTTTTTTTATATGAGAATTTATTAGATGATTATTGCAACTGGCAATTTAGTTGTAGCTCAACTGGAGGGAATTACTATATGTGGCCAATAAATAGATATCCCGTGGCTTATTTAAGGGATAGCTATATAGATAAGGATGAAGGTATTGAATTATATAATTACAGCACAAAAAAGCCAATAATAAATAATTATTTAATACACAAGAACTTTATTATATAATAATTAAACGAATAACTTGATAAAAATCAATAACTTATGTATAACATAGTTATAGGTAGAAAAAACTCATGGAGGTTTATATGATTTTCGAGACGTTCGAGGCAGGTTGGTTTTTCTTAATGACCGCGACATTAGCAATAGCATTAGTATTTGGTGCTACCGCAAAACAAACTAATTTTTGTACGATGGGAGCAATTTCGGATTACGTAAATTTCGAAGACACCGGCAGGCTTAGGGCCTGGACATTGGCTTTAGCAGTCGGCATATTAATAATGGGCTTTTTTGAGTATTTTGGTTACATTGATTTATCAATGTCCTTTCCTAATTATCGGAGTCCTAACTTCATCTGGTTAGAGAATATAATCGGTGGTTTAATCTTTGGTGTAGCCATGACATATGCCTCTGGTTGTGGTAATAAAACCTTAGTTAGAGTTGGAGAGGGCGACATAAATTCAGTAATAACCGCGACCTCATTGGGTATTGCTGCATATTATATGGTAAACCCGCTGCCTTTAATAGATCAGAGTATTTTTGAGTTCGTATTTTATGATTGGTTGCGCCCACTTGCAGTAGAACTAACCCACGATCAAGACGTTACCTCTATATTATTAGCATCTATGCCATCAATAACGGAAATAATATCACCAGAGAATCTTCGCGTAACACTAACGACAATATTCGCTTCGATATTATTGTATGCAGTTTTTAGAAATAAAATAGATACAAGGAATGTTGTCGGCGGGATTGTAATTGGCTTAGCAGTATCAATCTTCTGGCTAATGACAAATAATGTTTTCATTGATGTAGATGAAGAAAAGTATATGTCTCATGAGTATTTGAATGAGTGGGAGATGGTGCACGAGCCAGATGAAGATAATCCAAGTTTTTTAGACAATAAACCAAAGAACGCCAATAGTTTCCGTCCTCAGTCATTTACTTTTGTAAATCCAGTTGGCAACACTTTTGCCATAACGAAGACAACAGGCGAGAATCTAACCGAAGAAGATCCCGATAATAAAACGTCAATATTTTTATTATTGAATATGGGCGTGATGGCCGTTATCGGTGTTGCTCTTGGGTCCTTCTTTGCGTCCATAATTTCCAAGACGTTTAAGTTCAAGCTGAATTACTCAATGGGTGCCATATTAAAATCAATAGTTGCCGGAATTTTTATGGGAATAGGCGGTATTTTAGCCATTGGCTGCACAATCGGCCAGGGAATTACCGGTGCATCAACACTTTCCTTCGGTAGCATATTAGCCTTAATCTCAATTATAATTGGTTCGTATATAACACAAAAGGTAATTTATTGGAATTTAATGCGCGATTAAATTTAAAATCCTAGAACCACTCTACTAGCTTCACGCCATTATCATCATAGTAACGATAAAAAGAGTATTCTTTTGATTTTTCATTTAAACCATATTCCCAGTCAAGTATGTCCATCGTATCCATTTGCTGGTATCTATCGGCGTTAATGTTGCTCATGATTTTTGATGAATTGTAAAAGATGCTAATCATCATTAAGACAACGACCACAACAACAGCCAGAAAAAGTTTCTGCAGTTTTTTATCCTTTTCAGAATAAGCAAAATAACCACCCAAGAATATTAGTGGTATGATTGTTGATATTTCTTCGATTGGTATGATTACAGAGCTCGCAAAGACCCAGATAATTAGAGCGGGTATTAATAAAATAACTGGATTTTTTAATATAAAATTCATTTTTGTTTGTTTATGTTTTCTTCGTCTCTAAGCGTGAGAATTTCACAACCATCTTTGGTAACTAAAATAGTGTGTTCCCATTGCGCCGAAAGCGAGCTATCATTGGTAGTAACCGTCCAACCATCAATCTGTGAAGTTGAAACTTCATAACTACCAATGTTTACCATAGGCTCAATAGTGAATGTCATACCTTCTTCAAGGAAAGGACTACTATTAACCTTGCCATTGTCATAATGAACAACCAGAGGCTCTGTGTGAAATTGTAAGCCAATACCATGACCACAATAATCATGCACAATTGATAGGTTTTTATGTTTTGCATGCGCACCAATGGCAAGGCCAATCTCTCCAAGCCTAATCCCCGGCTTAACTTTATTGATGCCTATGTATAGGCATTCTTGGGCAATACGACAAATCCGTATCGCCTCAACGCTCGCCTCTCCAATGGCAAACATTTTAGAGGTGTCACCATGGTAACCATCTTTGATGACAGTAATATCAATATTTATAATATCACCATTTGTAAGTAATTTGTCGCCAGGTATTCCGTGGCAAACAACATTGTTGACGCTTGTGCAAATTGATTTTGGAAACCCGTGGTAATCCAGCGGCGCCGGAATGGCATTTTGCACGTTAACAATATAGTTATGGCAAATTTTATCTAATTCATCCGTGCTAACGCCAGCTTTAACATGCGGACCAATCATATCTAAAACCTCGGCGGCCAAGCGACCAGCAACGCGCATTTTTTCAATGGCCTCAGTTGATTTTATTTCAATTCCCATTTTTTATCCTTTGTTGTGCGTCAGTGTGCTCGCCAACCATTTTGTTACCAACACAAACGAGTTCATCATTGGTAAATCCAAGGGGGATAGAGTCTCTGTCCCACGGCGGAACATCAAAATCTTGAAATAATTTTTTCATGCTTTTCGTAATTCCGCGAACCTTAACGCCCTTGAGATCTTTTCTGTACTTAACCGTCTCCCCAATAATAGAATATTCAGGCGCCCCACGTAAATCATAAATAGTATTTTTCCATACCCCAAGCTTAAAACCCTTCGAATCAAGACAATGCCCACCGTCAGATTTAGCAAAGGTAAGAACCTGATTGATAATGTTATTCCCCGGTGACTTTTTAAAGCGCTTCTTGAGCCAAATTCTTAAAACCTCATTTGATTTGTCACTGATATCACGAATATCTTCAATAAAAATCGAATCATTCTTTGCACAAACCTGCTCACTAATGATATTGGATACTTTCTTAATGTTCGCCGCACTTACATTGACGCTTTGCACAAAACGCGGCCATCTACTTTCTAATAAAGGAATAACTTCATTGCGCACAAAGTTTCGGTCTTGAACAGATTCGAAGTTTGTTGGATCATTAACAAAAGCAACCTTATTTACCGCACAAAATTCATAAACACTTTTTTTATCGACTTTTAGCATCGGTTTCCCCGACATATAATCCATAATCCCACTAATTTCGTCCATACCACTAAGGGCATTGTGGCCACCAGCGCGAGCCAGAGCCATAATAATATTTTCAGCCTGATCATTGGCATGATGTGCAGTTAAAAGCCACTCATTATCTTTTATATGGGAATTAACGGCCTGTTGTCTGCCAATACGTGCATTTTCTTCCATGTTAGCCGCATCACCAAGATTGTTAAGGTTAACAACATGCAAATCAATGTCCAATTCAGCACACCAACCGAAAACTTGTTTTTCCCAAATCACGTTAGCTTCCTGGACGTTATGATTGATATGAATAGCCCGAAGGCCACAGCCAGTCTCATCAGCATATTCTTTGGCGATATTCAATAATGCCATCGAATCAGCGCCACCAGAGCAGGCAACAAGAATATCTTGCATCCCAAGCTTCGTAAAAAATTCTAATTTTTCTTTAATAATGTTGTTAATCATGCTTATAATCATCAATAATTTGTTTTGCTATATCGTAAAGCTCTTTGTTGCCATCGCGCAACACCAAAAGCAGGTTTTCTTTTTCTTTCATGTATATTTTCGCGAACTTTTGATCGAACTCTATTATACTCTTAGAGTTGTCAATAAGGTCAGCAAGTTTAATTGTATGTGCATCAGCCGATCCTAGCGCTGTATGTTCTAAATTCATATTCATCCGGAAAGCCCGGTTTCCATCTCCCGCAACCGCGACATCCGATAGTGATTCTACAAGAATAGCAACATCGTCGCCAAAAGTGTCATTAATTTCAGCAAGGGTAGTCTTTGTATCTTCTACTGTGTCATGTAATAGCGCCGCACAAATCATAGCTTCACTTCCGCCATGATTTTTAACTAATTCAGCAACCGCCAATGGGTGTGTTATGTATGGTTCGCCGGTATACTTACGCACCTGGTTAATTTCACCATGTTTTTTTGTAGCAAATTTTTCAGCAACGGAAATTTTGTCAATCATAGGAATATTAATTTAGATTAAGATTCAGTTTCGGTATCTATTATGATATATATGCTAAGAAATAGAACACTCGCAATAGCGAATAATGGTGCTGGAACAATGAACGCAGATTCCCTCAAGAAAAACGCTATTCCCATCGAGATGAAGGAAAGGGCTAGGGATACTAATTTATATATTTCAGGATTTGACATTTTTAAGAAGTATTATTTTACCAGGTTAGTGTCAATGTCAACCAAAGCATAATTTAATTGTTTACCAACAATCAAAAGAGCAATTCCAGGTGCCATAAAGCCAACCACGGTGATAAAGGGAAGAATTCCATTCCAATCATTATTTAATACTAAATCCCAAAGCGCCACAGCACCCATTAGAGTAGCAAATAAGCCAATGATATTGATGATTGTTTTAAAAATTCTAATTTTAGTATGTGTCATTCTTTCCTTTTATTTATCTATTTAATTATATTAATTATAACATCTTTTTAGTATTTTTTTTTCTAATTAATTATAAAAAGATGTTATTTAGCGCCGAAAGAGCCACCCGTTCATTTTTATGGTTGGTATTGAATGTATATCATACATATGTAAAATAACAAAATCAAAAAAAAGGCTTATAGGATGAAAGAACAATGAAAACTAAAATAATAATATTGATGATGGCATGTATGGTAAATATGCCATCATTATCGGATAGTTTGAATCCGATACAATTAGATTTAGCCAAAAGAATATTAGCCGATAAAAATAGCCCACTACAATCAAGGCGTGATGCACGCGTAGTGTTAGATTATTATAGTCATAAGCACCCTCATTCTGACGTTAAAAAAAAGACAAAAACCAAAGTAAAAAAAGTAAAAAAAATCAAGAATACAAGAGGTAGTATAACTAGTTATATTCCCAAACGCAGTAAGAAAAAAATCTCACGTGAGATTGTTATAAGTGCGCCGAAGGTTAGTAGGGCATCACCAATCAAATCTATACACACCCCTAAGAAACCAAAACAAGCCCGCCAAAAAATGAAAACCGGCGTAATTAATTATTCACCATATAATTCATCGTCCTCGATTAAGATTACCAAGAAATCTAATAATGACGGTATATATAAGAACGTTGCGGCTCTTAATATAATAAAAGATTTAATTCCAACCGGATGGAAATTGGAGTTAGATGAAGTGACAGCCAAATTGAAGCAAACCAAAGTAAATTACTATACAGAAAAATCATCAATGGAGTCAATTGGCGAAATAGTGACAGCACTAGGATTGAAAATGAAAATTTTTAATAGATTGAAAGTAATAATAATAACAAAATAAAGGCAAGCCCACGATGAATATAAAAAACTCACCCATAATAATTTTAATAATTTTAATGCTTTCAGGCTGTCAGAATGAAGTAAAGCCCGATAATAAAACCGTGAAAGAAAAGGTGGTTGCGGCTTTTGTAGAGAGGGAGCCATTGGTAGCCGAGTCTTATTTAAAGATATTACCAAAGGTTTCGAGTGGCGAAAAGATAAGTTTCAATGGAAGGCTGATGAATTTGGGAGATTTACTACGATACTCTTTGCCAAAAGATATTAGAATTTCCAAGATGGATGAAATGGTCGATTTTAATACGAAGATACAAGTAAGAGCCAAGGATTTGACGCTTGATGAGTATTTAAAAGTAGTTTTTAATCAAACTGATTATGAATATGATTTTGATGCCGATAAGAGGACATTGAATATATACTTTATGCAACAAAAAACGTGGCATTTAGCAGCTTTTACAACAACCATTGATACATCAGGTTCAATGGGAGCGGATGGATTAACATCAAAATCAAGTAAGAACGTGGATAAGTGGACATCAATAATAAATGCCTCAAAAACTATATTAAACCTGCAATCTGATACTGACTCGATGATAAACAAAATCGGAAATAGTTACGAGAAAAACCCACAGGAATTTAATATAAAAGACGCCTCAAATGCTATGAAAGGCGCCTCCAAACAGCCAAAGAAAGAAGAGGTCATGCTGAGCAGAAATAATAGGATCGGTGGTGAGTGGCTGATAGAAGACCGTAATATGGCAACGCTTACAGTATATGCCAGCGCAAAGAAAGTAAAAAGACTTGATAATTATATAGCAAAACAAAAAGCCCTCGCAAAAACGCAAATAAAGATGGAGATAAAAGCATTTGAAGTATCGTTGTCTAAGGATAATTCAACAGGTATAAACTGGGATTTATTTGACGAAAGGAACGTTTTAGAGAGAGACTATATAACAGGTCAAGTGAAATCAAACAATGGGATTGCCACGGCTCTATCAGTATTGGGAGAGAATCAAATGGGGTTACAGATAGCAGGTAGGATCAAGGGCGTAGGCATAAAGGCCATAATGAATTTCCTCGAAAAACAAGGTGAGGTTCATTTGGTGACCGAGCCAACAGTTACCGTTTTAAATGGCGGATCCGCTTTTTTATCATCGGGCGAAAAAATAACATACAACGCGGGTTTCGAAACGTTATCAGTTGAAGGTTCTTCTCAGCCGATAATTTATCCAAAAACCGAGCAAGCTGATATCGGCACAAAGATCGTATTAACACCAAATATAACTGATGATGGAAATGTAATGATAGATGTTTTGGCAACGTTAATATCACTTAAATCGATGAATACAACGACATTATCTATCGGAACTATAGATAAGCCAGAATTAGGTGTTCAAGAGATTTCAACACAGGTGATGGCGAAAAACAATGAATCAATAAGATTAGGCGGTTTAATTATTCATCGGCTTGTTACTAGTGCCACCGAAGCAGATATTGATAATAAATTATTATCTTCTCCGTTTAATAGCGGTAGTGATAGGTTGGAGAAGAGGGAGCTAATAATAATAATCACCCCTAAAATAATATATTAAGCGAGATAAGAGAATGTTTCAAGAGAATATAATTAATATCCCAATATTAATAAATAACGAAAAAGTTATTTTAATTGAGGATAATATTAATTCAGAAACTGAAAACCAGGATAGCTTAATTATAGATAGTGGTGTTGACGAGGTAACGGTAAATTCAGAAAAGTTAGATACATTGAAAGAAGGTCACGCTGATCATAATTTTTATGGATTTTGGTCTACATTATTGTTATCAGGAATAGTAGAGGCGGATGGTTTACAGATATATTATGTATCTGACGAAGATGGATATTATATTTATACGAGAGAATCCAAAGTAATAGAAACGGGTGTGGTCGTAGGTTCTCATATACCATCTGGATATAAGCTTGATGTAAGTAATGCTAGGCTTATAGAAATAGATATCGGCAATTTAGTATTACCAAGAGAATTTATAAAGTCAGCGGGCGATATATATAGAGAGCAGGGACAGCAGAAGACCATTTTGGCACAGAGTATTATCCGGGCAGCTTTTTTTGCATTGATAATATTGATAATATTGGGGTCTATCTTTGAATATATGGAAGAGGACTTAATTCAAGAAAAGGTAAACGATAAGAGACTTTTAACAAATTTAACAAGCCTATTTCTGCAACAACAGGGTGCCACTAATTTTTTAAATTTAGATCAGAACGACATCCTCGATAAAGTATTAAATATTAATAATGTATCTGCCGGTAATTTTAAAATACCAAAGCAAAATATAGATAAGAAAGGGAAGGTAGCTATAATGTCATCTGAGGTTCCTAATCCAGAGAGTGCCTTGAAAAAAGGCATTACTATAAAGAGATACGAAGAAGAACGCGGGTGGATTTTAGAATGGTAATAAGTAAACTGATAGGAAACAAAAAAGCTTTTTATACAACTTTTGTTGTCGCTATGGTTTTTGGTAGTTTTTATTTGATTAATGAATATTCAGACACTTTATTTATTGGAAGTGAATATAAAGAAGAAATCGCCAAAAAAAAATCAGCAATCAGAGAAATAAAAAAAACCAAATTATTAACGGTCGAAG
>JYMV01052076.1_pt1 | contig 19672 bp, 20 predicted proteins | sample 338911 | NCBI WGS metagenome assembly JYMV01 (sample SAMN03354496, study PRJNA234377) | hydrothermal vent metagenome | biome: Deep sea; feature: Hydrothermal plumes at the Eastern Lau Spreading Center, Western Pacific Ocean; material: Seawater | place: Tonga | collected 2009 | depth 2000 m m
TTTACTAGAACTTTTTTAAGGAGTCTCGTCCTTGCTCGTTTTTATTTGCGAGCTGTCCACACGCAGCGTCAATGTCTTTTCCGCGCGAACGTCTAACGTTCACAATTAAATTTCTGTCTTCTAGAAAGTCCCGGAACGCATTAACTTTCTCGGTCTCCGCTTGTTGAAATCTGCCGTCATCGATAGGGTTGTACTCGATTATGTTGATTTTACATGGAACGTTTTTGCAGAAAATCGCAAGCTCCTGTGCATCTTCGATAGAGTCGTTAAAATCTCGAAATATGATATATTCATAGGTTACTCTAGAGCCCGTTTTCTCGTGAAAATAGCGTAGAGCTTCAGCAAGTGCCTCGAGATTATTTGAGTCGTTGATCGCCATGATTTCCGACCGCTTAACGTCATTCGCAGCGTGTAAACTGAGGGCGAGATTGAAGCGAACCTCGTCATCTCCTAGTCTTTTAATCGCCTTCGCAATACCCGCTGTACTCACGGTAATTCTCCTAGGCGACATTGCAAGCCCTGGAGTGCCACAAATTCGTTCGATGCTTTCAAGTACGTTTTTATAGTTGAGGAGAGGCTCGCCCATTCCCATATAAACGATATTCGAGAGGTTCGTTTTTTCGCGGTCGCTGGAGATGGAAGCAATCATTTCAACTTGATCGTACATCTCTGCAGCGGTCAAGTTTTTCATGAGCTTTAATCTTCCTGTAGCACAAAAATCACATGCAAGACTACATCCTACTTGAGACGAAATACAAGCGGTCGTTCTAGACTTTGTCGGGATAAGTACTCCTTCAATAATATTAAGGTCCCCAGGTTTAATGGTATCAACCTTGAATGCGCATTTGACGGTTCCGTCCCGACTTATTTGCTTCTCACTAAGCTCTATTCTCTTTAAAGAAAACTGCTCAGACAACTTATCGCGGAACTCCTTTCCAAGGTTTGTCATCTCCTCGAATGAGCCTGCTGATTTGGTCCAAATCCATTCCTCAAGTTGTTTCGCTCTAAACGGCTTCTCTCCCAAAGCCACTACCGCCTCTTTCAGTTCCTCTTTATTTAATGTCCTTATGTCTTTGAGCATGTACAAAAGTACCGATAACGAGGGCGCTCACCACATTAACTCGCTATTAGAATTGACATCCTCTTTCTAAGTTCCTCCCTCTTACGTACCGCCATCGGAATTTCTTTCCCGTTATCGAGAGTAATTGTGTGTGTGCGATAGTTGCAGGAATGAATGCAATTGAGTCTTACGATTTGGGAATTATGAACACGGAAAAATGTCGGATCGTCGAGGATGTTCTCCACTTTTTTCAAGTTTTTTGATATTGTAAGCCTTCTGCCTGAACTTAGGTAGAGGGTGGCGTAGCTTCCGCATGCCTCGATATGAAGAATGTCATCATGCCTTACAAAATGTCTTTTCCCAGATGTAACGATTTCAAATCTTCTTGGCGCAGGTGGTAAAGCTCCCATTCCTGGCTTACGCTTATGGTAGAAATGCATAAGAATCCTTCGCGCGCAAGCCTTTAGTTCGTCTCTGTCAATCGGTTTAAGTAAATAATCGAAAGCCCTTTGTCTCAGAGCCTCGACTGCGTATTCATGATATGTAGTAGCAAAGACAACGTAGAAGTCTCGGTCTTTATAACCCTCAATAAGTTCAAGTCCCGATTCCTGTGGCATTTGAATGTCCACAAAAACCACATCGGGCGCAAGCATTTCAATGTAGGCTCGTGCTTCGCGAGCGCTAGACGCTGTTTGGACTACATTTAAGGAGGGGCAGCTTCTTTCAATTTGACGACACAACACCTCCCTTGCAGGCGCTTCATCATCAACAACAAGGACGTTTAAACTGTGACGCATGATTTGTTTTTCTTCTAAAGAAACCGCCACTAGTCATCGCGAGAGTTAACACTTCATAAACGTCAGCCCAGAGTTCATAGCCGTATAAACAACTCCCATTAAGCGGTTTCTACATACCACAAGTCGTCAGCGAAAGTTTGACAAAAGTTACTAATATTAATTGACACTTTGTAATTCAGAGTGTTATAAAACTTTTGTTGTGAAAATGTTCCTCGTTTTGCGTTTATGATAAAGGCTAAATCGTCTTCCAAGTCCTTCCCTCTTACTTCAGCTCCTCCCAGCCAAATAACTCCTGTAAGTGACTTTTTAAAAGTGGCTTTACTTCTTCGAGTGTGATTTTTCGCCCGACTTCCTTTGAGAGCGTAGTAACGCCTCGATCTTTAATTCCGCAAGGGACGATAAGGTCGAAAAAGTTAAGGTCGGAGTCGATGTTGAAGGCGAGGCCGTGCATGGTAACCCAGCGGCTACATTTTACTCCGAAAGCGCAAATTTTACGGGCTTCCGAACCCGACTCGATATCGACCCATACGCCCGTCAATCCTTCGATTCGTCCCGCTTCGACACCGAAGTCCGCGCAGGTTCTAATTACACCCTCTTCGAGGAAGCGTAGGTATTTATGGATATCGGTGAAGTATTGATCTAAGTCCAGAATGGGATAAGCCACGAGTTGGCCAGGACCGTGATAGGTAATGTCGCCCCCACGATTTATGGGGAAGTAATCGACACCCATTTCGGCAAGGCGAGCTGGATTTACGAGGACATTTTCCGCATTCCCGCTCTTTCCGAGCGTAATAACATGGGGGTGTTCGACGAAGAGTAAGCGACTCGTGGGGAGAGGAAGGGCTGCCCTTGATTCTTCTGTTTCAGCATTTCTTCTGTCGATTTTTCTGGCGATAACCGACTTAAAAACAGTTTCTTGGTAGTCCCAACACGCTTTATACCTCATGGTACCGAGGTCCTCGAACTGAAGCTTCTTCATCAGGCCGTTACTTTAGCGAGGAAAGTTCGTTTTTCAGGCGGATGATGTTAGTGATGTCCACCGGATCGATTTCCGCTCTCTCTGCAAGTAACAAAGAGAGGTAATCACCGAGCTGGATAAGGTACATGAGACGTTGCATTTGGTCTGAACCATCCGCATCAATAATCACCACGTCAGCGCCGAATTCCCTAAAAATTTCCGCACTTAGCTCCATGCGGAAATGCGACCTTTCGTGGTCCTCCGGAGTGCGAATGATCACCGCCACGTAGCTGTCATTTCCCGAATTCCAACCCACAAGCTCGTTGTGATTCATCTCCGGAAACTCCTGTGTATTCACCAGAAGTTTGCTGTTTTCATTGAGTTGCTGACGCCACCTTGTTGCTATCGCCGCCGCCGCCGTATCGGTATACAGCATAATGTTTTTCCCTTCTACTAGGTCTGCTAAAGCTGCGGCTTGGCCTTCAATAGTATCCGAATTAGACTTTGTAGACTCTGAAGTCGCCTCAAGCTCAGCATACATCTTATCCGAAAATGCTCCGTACTTATTCAATACCCAAGCAAGTCCCATGAAGCTTCTGCCGAACTGGGATCTTGGAGGGAGTCCGCCCGGCAAAGAGACCGAAGGCCAACCATGCTTAGATGCCAAATCACCCAAAATTCCACCTGAAGTAACTACTGCAATTTTAGAATTCCTATCATTCGCTAACATAACGGCCTCTAACGTTTCTTCCGTATTTCCTGAATAGCTACAAGCAATAACTAAAGTCCTATCTGTAACCCATCCTGGAATTGAATAATCCGAAGACGAAATCACCGGAATCGCACTTGAATTCGCCAGAATCCCCGAAGCGATCGCTCCTCCTATACCTGAACCGCCCATTCCTAAAAGCAATATTCCCGTAGGATTAAACCCCTCCGTAGACGACTGAAAATCACTCAAATCCATCTCCCTGAGTGCTCTCGCCGACTCCTCAAGTTGCTCTGGGAATCTCTCAATCAGGTCTCTCATATCTGCCATCTCTATCTATCTCTTTGTGTTAATCAAACACGAAGGTAAGGCCTGCGCGAATTATGCAGCCAGGAATCCACAAATCTAATGACAATATCAATCTAAGTGTCCGAAAATTGCCGCGATATGAATTGTATCTTTGCGACATGATAAGGAGCGAACAAGAGCAAATTAGACTAGCATCTTTACAGCAATTGAAGGATTTGGGAATAAACCCATACCCGGCTGATGAATTTACTGTCTCTCACAGAAGTGCCTCTCTTAGGGAGGACTTTAAAGAGGGGGTAGAGGTAACTATGGCTGGCCGTATGATGAGTCGACGGATTATGGGTAAGGCTTCTTTCGCTGAGCTTAAGGATGCGGAGGGCAGTTTCCAGCTTTACGTCAATAGAGACGAAATCTGTTCTGGAGAAGATAAAACTCTTTATAACACGGTCTTCAAGAAGCTTCTAGATAGAGGCGATTTTATCGGTGTTAGGGGTGTGACTTTTTTGACCAAAGTAGGAGAACCTTCTATTAAAGTCCTCGAATTAACTCTGCTTTCTAAAGCTATTCGCCCACTTCCAGCTGTAAAAACTGATGAGGACGGGAATGTTCACGATGCGTTTTCTGATCCGGAACTTCGTTACAGAATGAGGTATGTCGATCTATGTGTTAACGACAAGGTAAAGGACACTTTTATCGCTAGAAGTAAGATTATACGAACCATTCGTGAGACTTTTGATAATAAGGGGTGGTTAGAGGTAGATACTCCTGTACTTCAGGCAATCCCTGGAGGCGCGGCCGCTAGACCTTTCGAAACTCACCATAACGCTTTAGATATGCCTCTTTATTTGCGCATAGCTAACGAGCTTTATCTCAAACGTTTAATTGTCGGTGGATTCGAGGGGGTTTACGAATTCTCTAGAAACTTCAGAAACGAGGGGATGGATAGAACTCACAACCCTGAGTTTACCGTCCTTGAACTCTACGTTGCCTACAAGGATTATAACTGGATGATGGAGGCGATGGAGAACCTTTTAGGTGACGTTGCGAAATCTGTTCACGGAAAAACCTTAGTTAACCTCGCCGGTACGGATATCGATTTCACGCCTCCATACGCAAGGGTGACTATGCGTGACGCCATACTCGAGCACACGAAAGTTGATATCGATACGCTTGACGAGAACGGGTTAAGGGAGGCTTGTAAGGGTTTGGGCATAGATACAGACCCATCTATGGGAAGAGGTAAGCTGATTGATGAGCTTTTCGGTGAGAAGTGTGAACACCTTTACGTTCAACCGACTTTCATTACCGACTATCCCGTCGACATGTCACCTCTTACGAAGACACATCGAGATAAGCCCGGATATACTGAGCGTTTCGAGCTCTTTATTAATGGTACTGAGATTGCTAACGCTTACTCCGAGCTTAACGACCCTATCGACCAGCGAGAAAGATTCGAGTCTCAACTTGAGCTTGCGGAACGTGGAGACGATGAGGCGATGTTCATCGATCAGGATTTTCTCCGCGCACTTGAGTATGGAATGCCGCCTACAAGTGGTGTAGGCATCGGGATTGACAGGTTGGTTATGATGCTTACAAACCAAACCTCTATTCAAGAAGTTCTCCTTTTCCCTCAAATGCGTCCAGAGCAATTCTAAATATTCAAAAAGATGGCTATCCCTACTTCCGATAAAGTTATCGAAACTCTAAAAACGATTTTCGATCCAGAAATTCCAGTCGATATATACGAACTCGGACTAATTTACGAGGTGAAAGTTTCAGATGCCGGTATGGTAAATATCGATATGACTCTCACCTCTCCGAACTGTCCTGTAGCAGAAAGTATGCCTCGTGATGTAGAGGAAAAGGTTGCTGCGATGGATGGTGTTACTGGAGCGAAGGTAGATATCGTATTCGATCCCCCTTGGACTCAGGATATGATGAGCGAGGAGGCGAAACTTGAGTGCGGATTCCTATAAAATTCTCATGAGTTCCGAAACCCCCACAAGAGGAATTGCTATTCTCGGATCGACCGGATCTATAGGCACGCAAGCTTTAGATGTTATCCGCGAACAGTCTGATTTCCTACACGTCGAAGTTCTTTCGGCAGGACGTAACGCAAATCTCTTAATTAAGCAGGCGCTAGAGTTCAAGCCTAACGCCGTAGTTATTGCCGAACCCACACTTCGCGACAAAGTGTTCGACGCTCTATTTGACAAGGGTATAAAAGTTTACGCCGGACATGAAGCCCTCGTACAGGTAGTAGAAATGGAGGGGATAGATATGGTTCTCACAGCTTTAGTAGGCGCTGCAGGACTTCGCCCTACTCTGAGCGCAATTCGAGCGGGAAAGCACATAGCTCTAGCAAACAAGGAAACCATGGTCGTCGCTGGCGAACTCGTCACTGCCGAAGCTCTTAAAGCCGGAGTGGACATTCACCCCGTCGATTCGGAGCACAGCGCCATCTACCAATGTCTTGCTGGTGAATTCCACAACGACCTAGAAAAGATCATCCTGACAGCCTCTGGCGGACCTTTTCGAGGATATACTTCGGATATGCTCGCCACCGTGACGAAAGCTCAAGCTCTCAAACATCCGAATTGGGATATGGGTGCAAAAATCACAATCGATTCTGCCTCTATGATGAATAAGGGGCTCGAGGTAATCGAAGCGAAATGGCTTTTCGATCTCAAGCCCGATGCTATAGACATCATCGTTCACCCACAATCGATTATCCACAGCATTGCTCAGTTCGAAGACGGTTCTATGAAAGCCCAAATGGGACTTCCCGACATGAAGCTCCCCATCCAATACGCTCTTACTTACCCTCGACGCCTAGCAAATACTTTTCCTCGATTCAATTTCTTAGACTACCCCTCATTAACCTTCGAGGCCCCCAATTTTAAGGCGTTTAGGAATCTCGGGCTTGCCTTTGACGCTCTTGCAAAAGAAGGAAATGCACCGGCCATTCTCAATGCCGCTAACGAAATTGCAGTAGCTCGTTTCTTAAATGATGAAATCGCTTTCGCACAGCTTCCCGACGTAGTCGAACACGCTCTCTCCCAAGTCTCCTTCCAATCCACACCCGACCTTAAAGATCTTCTCGCTTCAGACTCTGAAGCCCGTGCCCTTGCTCAGGAATTCTGATTTAGATCGTCATAATATCTGCCTCCTTCGCAGCTAACGTATCCTCTACCTTTTGAGTAAACGAATTCGTTAAATCCTGCACCTTGGCCTCGCCCGTTTTAAGCATATCCTCGCTTAACCCCTCGTCTTTTGCCGACTTCAATATATCGTTTGCGTCCTTCCTCGCATTGCGAATCGAAACACGAGCCGCTTCTCCCTCCGACCTAGCTCGCTTAGAAAGTTCAATACGCCTTTCCTCTGTAAGAGGCGGTACGTTTATTATCAGCACCTCCCCATTATTCATAGGGTTTAAGCCCAAATTCGCATTTATTATTCCCGTCGCAATAGGGTCTAGCATAGGCTTCTCCCAGGGCTGAACCACAAGAGTACGGGCATCAGTGCTGTTTACATTAGCCACCTGGCTGATGGGCGTCATTGTCCCGTAGTAATCGATTTTAACGCTTTCAAGCATAGAAGGGTGTGCTTTTCCCGCTCTGACCTTTTTAAGTTCTCCTTTTAAGCGATCCATCGCCTTCTCCATTTGGTCTTTCGCCTCTTCAAGGGCCATGTCTACTGCTTCTTGCATATCTATTTTATTAAGAGGTAACCACTGTACCCACCTGTTCTCCGCGAGCGACTCGCAATAGGTTTCCAGGTTCGTTCATGTTAAAGACGATGATGGGAACTCCGTTTTCATTACACAAAGTAAATGCCGTCATGTCCATCACCTTTATTCCACGTTCAAATACTTCTTTAAAACTAATCTCATCGTATTTAGTTGCATCCGGGTTCTTTTCAGGATCTTCTGTATAAATCCCATCCACTCTCGTTCCTTTTAAGATAACATCAGCTTCAATTTCAACTGCCCTCAAAGCCGCTGCAGAATCTGTCGTAAAGAATGGGCTTCCTGTTCCTCCTCCGAAAATCACAACTCTACCTTTTTCTAAATGACGTAGTGCGCGACGGCGTATAAACGACTCCGCGATTTGCTTAAGCTCAATCGCTGATTGGAGGCGTGTATCGACACCTATTTGTTCTAATGAGCTCTGCAAGGCCATCGCATTAATGACCGTAGCAAGCATGCCCATGTAGTCTCCTTGGGTGCGTTCCATTCCACCTTCTTCGGCTTGAACGCCACGGAAAATGTTACCCCCCCCGATAACTATTGCTATCTCAACACCCGTTTCTAAAAGCGCTTTAATTTCTGAGGCATACTCCGCTAGGCGAGCGTTGTCAATACCAAACTGCTTATCTCCCATGAGAGATTCACCGCTTAATTTTAGTAGAATTCTTTTATACTTCATTGCGTCCACAATATCCGACAAACAAAAGAAGGACGCAATAGCGTCCTTCTTCAAGTTTAGTTATGTGGGTCAGGGAGTTATCCTAAAGCTACACGGCTGAAGCTTTCAACCTTTGCTCCTGGACAAGTCGATGCAACGTACTGCGCAACAGTTTGCTTACCATCCTTAATAAATGGCTGGTTAACTAGAGTAACCTCCTTGTACCATTTGTTAAGACGTCCCATAGAAATCTTCTCTGCTAAGTCAGCAGGCTTCCCCTCTTGAATAGCTAATTCCTTTCCGATTTCTTTTTCCTTTGCGATTAAATCCTCTGGGATTTGTGACTCATCAACAGCAACTGGTGCCATTGCTGCAGCTTGCATAGCTACATCGCGTCCTACCGATGCTTCGATCGCACCAGCAAATCCGACTACCGTAGCAAGTCTGTTACCTGGGTGGATGTATGCCGCTACAGTCTCTCCTTTAGAGATTTTGAAGGCTCCGATCTCAAGTCTTTCGCCAATCTTTCCAGTCTCCTCGATAATCTTATCGGCAACCGTTAGGTCAGAGCCAGGGTAAGTCTTAGCAAGTAGGTCCTCTTTAGTTTCACAACCATCAGCGATAGCAAGGTCTAAAAGAGTTTGGGCTACACCTATGAAGTCTGCATTCTGAGCAACGAAATCCGTTTCACAGTTTAATGACATCACAACTCCAGTCGTTCCGTCAGCGTTAACGCCAGACAGGATAACTCCTTCGCTTGCCTCACGGTCGCTACGCTTAGCAGCAACTTTCTGACCCTTCAAACGAAGAATCTCGACAGCTTTGTCCATATTTCCTTCGGCTTCTTGGAGTGCATTTTTGCAATCCATCATGCCTGCGCCAGTTTGTGTTCTTAGCGCTTTTACTTCAGCAGCAGTAATGCTCATGATATTATCTGTAAAAGTGGTGGTAATACGTAATTAATCCTTCTTCTCTTCAGCTTTCTCTTCAGTTTTAGCTTCCGTAGCTGGAGTTTCAACCTTAGCCGCTGTAGTCTCAACCTTCGTGGCTTTCTTACGAGCTCTCTTAGGCTTCACTTCTCCTTCTTTTGCTGGAGTAGCTTCAACAGCAGGTGCCGCTGCTTCTTCCGCAGCCTTAGCTTCAGCCTCTGCTTTCGCAGCCGCTTTTGCTTCCTCGCGAACCTGGACTTTCGCGTCAGCTTCTACTTTATCTGCTTTACGCTCGTTAAGGCCTTCAGCAACTGCTTCAGCAAGAGTGCGCGTGATTAAATCGATAGATTTAGAAGCGTCGTCATTTGCAGGGATGATGAAATCAACTCCACGTGGATCACTATTAGTATCGACAATAGCAAATACTGGAATCTTTAGTTTCTTTGCCTCTGCAAGTGCGATGTGCTCTTTTCTTACGTCGACGATGAAAATCGCAGCCGGAAGACGAGTCATATCAACAATAGAACCCAGTACTTTGTCTAGCTTTTCACGTTGACGGCTAACCTGTAGACGCTCACGCTTAGAAAGAATAGCAAGGGTTCCATCAACTCCCATCTTATCGATCTGGGTCATCTTACGAATCGCCTTACGGATAGTCCCGAAGTTAGTAAGCATACCTCCTGACCAACGTTCTGTCACGTATGGCATTCCGATCGCTTTTGCGTGAGCAGAAACGATGTCTTTTCCTTGCTTCTTAGTCGAAACGAAAAGAATCTTCTTTCCGCTCTTTGCGATTTGCTTCATTGCAGCAGCAGACTCGTCGATTTTAACGATAGTCTTGTGCAAGTCAATAATGTGAATTCCTTTCTTATCCGTGAAGATGTAAGGCGCCATGTGTGGGTTCCACTTACGCTTTAGGTGGCCGAAATGTGATCCGGCATCGAGCAATTGCTCAAATGTTGTACGAGCCATATGGTTTACTTTCCTGGTTTAAACAATTCTAAAGTAGCCACTCATTAGTTTAGGAGCGAGTCTAAAGAATTTGGATGCTAAACAAATTATTAAAATATAAATACGGTTAAGGCGATTGCCATTAACGCTTAGAGAACTGTGATTTCTTACGAGCCTTCTTTTGACCAAACTTCTTACGCTCAACCATACGAGGATCACGAGTTGTCAAGCCTTCTGCTTTTAAACAAGGTTTGTACTCTGGATCAATCTCGATAAGAGCCTTTGAAATCGCCAAACGAACTGCTTCCGCTTGACCAGTGATTCCGCCACCCTTAACATTAATCTTCACGTCGTACTGACCTGTAGTTTCCGTCAATTCGAATGGTTGGTTAATCTTGTATTGAAGTGTTCCTGTTGGGAAGTACTCTTTGTAGTCACGCTTATTGATTGTGAATTCACCTTTTCCTTCTGAAAGGTAGAGGCGAGCTACTGCGTCTTTACGACGACCTGATGTATTAATTACGTCCATGCTTCAGCTTAATCGTTGAAAGTGATAGTCTTAGGCTGTTGAGCCTCGTGCTTGTGGTTCGCCCCAACATAAACGTGCATGTTGCGGAAGAGTGCGCGACCTAAAGTGTTCTTAGGAAGCATGCCTCTTACGGCTTCTTCCATCATCTGGAATGGTTTGCGAGCCATTACTTCAGAAGCCGTACGAGTACGTTGTCCACCAGGGTAACCCGTGTAACGCATGTAAACTTTCTGATCCCACTTCTTACCCGAAAGAGTAATCTTCTCTGCATTGATAACTACAACGTAGTCTCCACAGTCAGCGTGAGGTGTAAAGTTTGGCTTGTGCTTGCCGCGAAGTAGTTTCGCTACTTCTGAGGCAATGCGACCTAGTGTCTGCCCTTCAGCATCGACTAATAGCCATTTTTTATCGGCGTTCTCCTTGTTAGCGGAGAGAGTTTTGTAACTTAAAGTATCCAAAGCTAATGTATTGCGCGTTCAAAATTCCCCAAAATTTAGGGGTGCAAAGATAGCTAACAATGTGGATAACCAAGACTTTTAGGTGAACAAAATTACTTTTCTGCTTTCCTTCTCTTCATTTCTAGGTCAAACCCGCAAATTACCCTGTGTTCCGTCCATGGGTCGGGCGTATTTTTTTGTTGCTCGATCTGGTAACCGAACGAAGCCCATCGACGTTTTGAGGTCTTTACGTTTATGACGAGTTTTATTCGATGATCCGTGTAGATCCAACCTAGATCTTGTGGGCGAGTGAAGATCTCGGTGTAGAGTCCGACTCGAAGTTTTTTCGAAACGTAGTAAGTAAGTCCAGACTTAAGGCGGGCGGCGGATCGTAATTCTCGTGAGTCGGGATTAGCGAGGATGCCTTTCGCAGCGGTTTGGTATCGAACTCGAGAAGAGAACGTTAGGTTTTCGGAGATGTCGGTTTTCCACTTTAACGAAGCGGAAAGTCTGCGAATGGGTTGCCATAGATAGGTGCTCGTTTTTGACATCCCTAATCGAAGGGAGGCGTCGAGCTTGAGGCCTTTCGCAATCGGCGATAGTTTCTTCGAAATCGAGACGTTCGAAAACACCGATTCGATCCGTGTAAAGTCATACCCCGCTCTCATTGAGGCGTTCGCGCTAAAGCTGAAGTCGTCCGATAAGTCCTGTGAACATGATATACTAGACCAAACCCCATAATCACTCCATTGACCTAAGCTTTCAAATGAAAATACAATGAGGGAAAATGAGAAGAAAAAGGTTTGGCACCAAGTCTTAGTATTTATCATATATGTAAATCGGTTCCAAGTCAATAACGTCAGATTTATCCAAGATATCTACCTCAAAAGCGAATGCTACTTTAGGCAAGGGGGCCGCCGTAGAAGTAGTGTCCTCAGAATACACATATACGGTATAGTCACCTGTACGCAACCACTCGAATGAAAATTCCCCGTCAGGGTTAGTGTCTACCTTATCGTCTGGGCTTATATGATCTCCATATATAATGTACACTGAAACATCTATGGCGGCGATGGTGTCTACGGTAGAGGCGGGGTTATTGATTTGGATTCTACGAATAAGCTCTATCTTACCCACAATCGACGCTTTACCACCCTCGCCAGGAGTTTTGACGCAAGACGTAAACGAGAGAATTAGGGCAAGTAAATAAAGGGTAATTTTCATACTGCCAAGTTACATGCTAATCGCAACTAATCGTACCTTGCCCTCACGATATGCATAATTTTGATTCAATTCCCACCGTCACAACTTTACCTCTAGGAGAGGGCCGCTTAGAGGTCGTTTGTGGCCCCATGTTTTCTGGCAAGACTGAAGAACTTCTACGAAGAGTTCGAAGAGCTATCATCGCTCACCAGCCGACCGTTCTAATAAAGCCCGCTACCGATACCAGGTACGCTATTAACGAAGTCGTTTCACACGATAAAAACGCGATGCCTTCTAAGGTCGTTTCTACAAGTAAGGATATCTTGAAGTCTCTAGAGGTCGATGGGCGAAGTGCTCTCGTCGTTGCTATTGACGAGGCGCAATTTTTCGACAACGACCTTCCTGATGTCTGTAACGAGCTTGCAAATCGCGGGCTCCGCGTCATCGTGGCGGGGCTTGACCTAGACTTCACTGGCGAACCTTTCGGTTCTATGCCTCGACTTCTAGCTCTCGCAGAAGAAGTAACTAAGCTCCACGCCGTTTGTGTCGAAACCGGAAGAGCCGCCCATTTCTCACATCGCATTGCCGGCGGAACGAACACCGTCGAGCTAGGAGAAAAAGACCGTTACGTCCCTCTCGCTCGCCACGCCTATGTCGCGTATCGAGATCAAGAACGTGAATCGAAATCTAATGGGTGATACCTTTCACGTCACCTCCCTCACCCTCGACCTAGAAAAGGTCGCTCACAACTTAAAAATCATTCGAGATAGAGTTCGTGCCGAGGGAGTAATTGCCGTCGTGAAAGGGTTTGGGTACGGCACTAACGCTCCTGCTCTAAGCAAGTTATTAGAGCGTGAGGGCGTAAAGTTTTTCGCTGTTGCCTATGTAGATGAAGGGGTGAGATTGAGAAAGTCGGGCGTAAAGACTCGTATTATCGTTATGAACCCCGCTCCCATAACTTTCGACGATCTGAACAAGTACTCGCTTGAGCCGACCATTATTTCTCTTGAACATTTAAAAAAGTATTTAATTTGGAAGAGTAATAATCCTGAAGCTTTAGACCAAATCCATCTCAATTTCGATTCCGGAATGCACCGACTCGGCTTCGACCCCCGAGATATTAGCGAAATCGCTCGCCTACTTATTCCGCTCGAAAACCTCAATATCGCTACCGTCTATACCCACCTCGCTGGGGCAGAGTCTTCGGACCAAGATCCTTACACGATTCAGCAGTTCAACAATTTCGACCTCCTATGTTCGACCCTCCGCGACTCGCTCAAGGGCCACCTACATCTCTCGGGCTTTAAAACCCACGCCCTAAATTCTTCAGGCGTCTCCCGATTCCCCGATAAAAATTACGACCTCGTACGAGTGGGCATCGCCCTTTTCGGCACGGAACTTTCTAATTCCGACTGGGGCCTCATCCCCGCCGTCACCTTTGGCACCGTCATCTCCCTCGTTAGAACAATTCCCCCCGGCGAAGGACTCAGCTACGGCCTCACAGACTCCGCCCCTCACGAAAGAACCATCGCATGGATCCCCGTCGGATACGCTGACGGCTACCCCCGATCCTTAGGCGGCGGCGTAGGCGAAGTCCTCGTCACTTCCTCCGCTTGTGCCTCCGACTCCTCCCCCTCTTCTTTTAGACCAAACACAGTCGGCCGTATATGCATGGACCTCACCGCCATTGACGTTACAGGACATAACGTCAGGGCCGGGGATAGCGTAGAACTGTTCGGAACCACGATAACCCTTCAGGAAGTCGCTCACGCTGCTGGAACACTACCCTACGAACTTCTCGCAAGAATTCATGAACGAGTCGTGAGGATTTAATCCGATTAGTTTTTATACTTTTCTTCGAACCCAACGGGCAAGCCTTGAGGAAATCTTGAGTAGGTCATTAAGTTTTCGAAATCTATATCTTTATTATCATCTTGTAGTTTCTCGAAACTTACTAAAGTTGCTAAGGATAAAACGACAAGGTTAGTCCCGGCTGCTACAGGGAAGTATAGTTGTGTTTGTACAATCGCTAAGAATACTACGGGTGCTAATAAAAAGTAATTCTTAGGCTTTGCATAGCTTATTTTATAACTTGTTATATCGTTTTTAGGTATATGAATTAAGCCTTCATCCAGATTTTTTGAATCTAAAAGCATGAGGAAATCCTCTTGGACACAGATTAATTCACCTGTAGATACTTGATTCGCACCATAACGTACCTTTATAGCGCTGCCAAATTCATTTTTATGAAATTCAGAAGTAGAAACCGATTGGTTATATAAGTTACAGCTACTCAAAAGTAATACAAATGAAAAGCTTACTATTAATTTATTATTTTTCATAGTAAGAAAATGTTTGTGTGTCAATTTTTGATTCCCAAAACTGACGTTCCATATCAGCCTCGTACTCTTTATATTCATACGTTTCTCCTGACAAATATTTTGAAGGGTTTTCGAACATTTGATTGAGTTTAAATAGGTCTTTATCTTTAAACCAATTATCTCGCATCCATTCTATATAATATCCTTCTGATTGGATAAACAACTCGTAATCAGATTCAGCATTTTCCAATTTAAATGAAAAATTAAATTCATCACCAGGCATAGAAATGATTCGTTTTTTTTCATCTAATAAATCTAATAAAACGGCACTTTCTATAGCTCCATTTTTTGTGAGCACTTGAGGAAGAAGTTCAATAGGCTTAACTTCTGAAGATATTTTATACAAAGCGATATGGTCAATTCTCCATAAACCTTTATTTAACTCGATTTTGATTTTAATTTCATCCTCTGAATTAGACTCCGTTAGTTTAATTATTTGTTCATTAATTGCAATAGGCCCCGTCTCGTTAAATGAATCGATAAAGGTCCATTCTTGTTTCGTGCTTGACCATAGATAGATATCTATTCCCCCTAAGGATTTTTTAATTCCTTTATTTAGTTTCTCTTTATATGATATATCTGTTTCAATTTTTGAGAGCACATCTCCAATTTCATCCCCCATATATCCAAGTGCACTGTAAATAAAATATGTCGTCATTAAAGTTTGTCTAAAACTTGCGGCTAAGCCCATGCTACTCATTTCTTTAGCTCCCTTAAATGTAAGAATTATCTCTTCTTTAGCGCATAGATTCTCTTCATCTGCTAGACTAAACCATTCTGAATGATCATTCTTAATAAGTAATTCTGTTATATCATTAGTTCCATTTTGTGCATTAGTAAGACTATGTTTATCCGTGCATGTGTAGAATATATCATTAGGGGTTTGAAAAACTCGTTCGTTAGTTTTTAAAGGGTAAGCTAACAGCTTTAATGATTTAAGACAATGAGTCTCAAGGGCTTCATTTTTCATAGTAAGTTCAAAGTCGTTGCCGTTAATATGCCTTTCTCCAAGTGCGTCTATGTCACTATATTCAAGTGAGGGCAGAATGGCGTTAGAAAAGCCTTCAGCGTCTGCATGATGGAAATATTTCGTCTCATCAATATAAAAAGTAGGGCAAGATCCGAAACAAGCTTTAGGTGTTGTTTGACAGTAATATGAAAGTAAAACATCAAGACTGACAAGAATTGTCAAAGCTGCTATTCTCCCAACCTCTATTTCATTTAACTTTCTGTTTGTTACAAAGAGAGCAACGCTATCAATATTCGCGGTTAATAATCCTGAACTTGTTTTGATCCGATTTTCATCAAACATATCACCGTTCCCAAAAACTATATTTAAAGTTGTGTCCAATTTCCATTTTTCATCTAAAATCATAACATCACCGTCATTTAAATGAACTTTGAGATACGTCTCCTCGGTATCACTGTTTAGAAGTAGCGAGTTCGCATTTTTATACGATTTGCTAAAGCCTCTCTCTTGGCAGGAAGAAAAGAGAAATGGAACACTAACTAATAGAGTAAGTATTACAGATAATAACAATATTGTTTTATTTGAGGTCATCTTAAAAGTTTTCATTATTCAATAATTATTGATTTCGTACCAAATTTATCTCCCTTTTTTGCTAAAATTATTAATATTATACCCTGTTGCAAGTTGTCTTCTAATAGAATCATGTTGTCTTCGAAAATTAAATCTTGAATTTTAATACCGTATTGGTTATAAAGTTCCGAGCTATCGATTATTTGTGTTTCTTCTGGATAGCATGGGTCAATCACTTTATAATTTTTTAATGAAATCTGTTCGATAGTTAAATGTGGTGGTTGGCAGTCTAAAAGATTATCTTGTGTTGGAGTGATATAGAAATCAATCAGAGACGTTCCGCATGTATTCATTATATTAACATAGCCTTCAATGTGCCACGGGCCGTTGGGGGAGCCCATTGCTTGTGCCGTGGTGTTGTCTCCAGATATATTCAGTGAACCTGTACCTCCTGTTTGGATCCACTCTATGGAATAAACGCCTTGTATTTCTAAATCTAAGTAAATGCCGTTCAAAGAAATTTCAGGAAAATAATCTTCTGCTATTTCATATTCTACAGAAGGTTTACCGACAATATGTTTTGTAAATACAACATCATCAGCTACATAGTTTATATAAGCGCTACCGTCTGTCGAATTATTTAATTGTACTACTATTGAAGTGTTGTTTTCAAATAAAACATCCAAGTTTGAGCTAGTTTCCCATGCTGCAAAAGTTTCTCCACATGGAGTATCTATGAAATATTCTTCAGTGTTGCCAAAACATATGGTATTGCTACCTTCAACAATTCCGATATCGTTATTGCAGCTACCATATTGACTATTATCTTGACCTGATTGGTTAAGCTCACTAAGAGCAAATGAAACATTACCTGTGTTAAGTGAAGCGTGTTCCTGATTATTTAAGGGGGCGTAATAGTTGTCAAAGAGTGTCTCTCCGGTGCATAATAAATCTCGGCAACCGATGTTTTCATCCCACAATGAGTTGTTACCGGTAAACGCTATTGAACTTTTTGTAGGGACGAAACAAAAATTTGATTTCAAATCTATAATTGCCGCGTTGGAGTGCAAGGATAAAAATAACGAAAGAAAATTATTCTCTACATGAATTTGTATTATACTATCCATTGATATATCATCAAGATACATAGGGAATAACGCTCCAAATGATTCCTCAGCTCGACCGATAATATCGAAAAAGCCTCCTGGTGAATTATCGAGACTTCCATAATTGCTGTCCGTTGAGTTAAGTCTAGTTATAGATTGATTGCCTAAATCGGTAAACCAGGTCGTATAGCTAGGGGAAATAACATTAAATGAAAAAACCAGGTTGCTTCCGAAACTACTCGTATTATATATGGTTGTGCCTAACGAAACATTTCCGCCTACAAGTTCTGCGCTTGCTTGAAACATCGGTGCTTCCGGAATTCCGATTTGAGTACCAACTAGGCTACCGCTACTGATTGCTACGTTTCTGCAATTTGTCGGAAACCCAATGTTATTAATTTCACTTTGAAAAACTTCTCTAAATCCTGGTGCACCACCTTGTGTATATTCGCTGCTATCTGCTAAATAATGCTTGATCAACATTTGTTTTGCAGCAATTGTATTTAACGAATAAATAAGATTAGGTATCTCAAAGTATTCTGCGGCTTTTTGTAAACCAATAGATATGTTTGCTCCAAGATGTGGTCCATCAAACGAAAAGAACAATCGAACATTATGTGCTTCAAGATTACTCTCCATTTCACATAACGCATGTTGCACAATTAAAGCTCCCATACTTGGTCCTGCAACGACGATTTCTTCGATAGAATTGTTTTCAATTAATTGGGCGTTTATTTCTCTTATTAAAGTCTGTAGCACTTTTGAATTCCTTTCAATATAATCGGCTCCGCCATCGCGATAAATTACCTCTGAGATTACATTATTTATGAAATATGGATTTCCGTCCAATTCAATATTAATAAAATGATCAATGGTATCTATTTCATAAATTGGAAAATTTAAAATGACTAAATCATAGCCATTTGACTTTAAATCGTCAGCAAATGACTCCTCATTATATGAGAGTCTGCTATAAATTGTTTCGCGGTTTTCTAAAATAACCTCATTTGGACCTCCAATTTTTCTATTATCTTTTATATCAAACCCATCAATAAGTATGTAAGGTTTCACTATTTCAGAGTGATCTTCTGCTAAAAAGATTTTATATTCTCCTTTACCAAAGCATGAGCCGTTACACTCAAAATTTTCATCATAACCCACAAAAGAACTGTCTGTAATTACTTGATGAATCGTGTGGTTATCTGGCGGAAGTCCTTTAAAAAAATATTTTGATTTAGTTGATGTCGATGTGCCGTTGTTATAATCAACGTAAAACTCTATACTATTTAGCCCAACATTACTATAGGAATAGTCAAAAAATTCGTGAATTAACTCTCCATCATGAATAATTTGTACAGCTGTTTCATTTTCAAACAATGCTGTTAAATTCCTTAAATGGTTATTCGATTTCTCACAATAAATTTTCCCAAAGTGAAAAGTTACTATGTCGCTAGTCACAGGACTAGAATTTAATGTCGATATGACCAAAGCGTTTCTTAGTGAGTAAGGATTAAATCCATCAATACGAACTGCTTTTTGATCAACGACACTCAGTTTTGGATTATCAATATTATAAGCATCAATAGAGATAATTGAAAAATCGACATTCAGAAATCCAATTTCTATTATATTATTAACTTCAGACTCATATGAAAGATTCTGGATGGTTTTTTGAGAAAGAAATTTAGGGCTTATTGATGCTCTAAATAACTCTCCCCATGATTGAATAAAGTGGTTATAATTGGAATAGTTTAGTGAATCGTTGTAAAAAGATAATTTATTCTGTGGATAAACTCGATCATATAAAATACCGTTTATAAATGATGATGAATCATTTGCAATCAGGTCGCTGTAAAATTGATCAATAGACTTTCTATAGCTTTTATCTTGAGCTAGTAGGTTTGAGCCTAATATTAAAAAAAGGCATATAAATAAATGGTTTATTCATAACAATTTGGTTTTAAGTGTAAAAGAACTTCTCACAATGTATAACAGAAATCAACACAAGTCAACACCCTAAATTAGGGGTTGCGCTGTAAACACCTGTATTTACTGGCGTTTTTCTTAAAAGAAGTTGAAACTGTTTTATTTATAATATAATTAGTAAAACACGCTCCCCCGGCGAAGGACTCAGCTACGGCCTCACAGACTGCGCCCCTCACGAAAGAACCATTGCATGGATCCCCACCTGGATACGCAGACGGCTACCCCCGATCCTTAGGCGGCGGCGTAGGCGAAGTCCTCGTCACTTCCTCCGCTTGTGCCTCCGACTCCTCCCCCTCCTCTTTTAGACCAAACACAGTCGGCCGTATATGCATGGACCTCACCGCCATAGACGTTACAGGACATGACGTCAG
>JYMV01047068.1_pt1 | contig 19671 bp, 21 predicted proteins | sample 338911 | NCBI WGS metagenome assembly JYMV01 (sample SAMN03354496, study PRJNA234377) | hydrothermal vent metagenome | biome: Deep sea; feature: Hydrothermal plumes at the Eastern Lau Spreading Center, Western Pacific Ocean; material: Seawater | place: Tonga | collected 2009 | depth 2000 m m
TGGCGATGCGTTTAAAAAATTAACGCAAAAGGGTTCATGGTTAAAAATAATTGAATTAACCCTGAACAATCTACTCCAGAAAAATGTTTACCTCCCCACTTATACTTAACATTAATAAATTTATTAATATTTTTAAAACTATTTTTTGTTTTAAAGCTAATTTTTTTTAAATCTTTTTTTTTTATCCAAAAATTATCAAATTTATAAAAATTTCCTTTTTTGTTTGTGACTTTTATTTTTGAGCCAAAACTAAGCTTTTTTCTGATTTTATTTTTATTATTAGGTTTTAAATAAAGATTTGAGCATAAAACAGAAACTTTATGTGTGTTTTTGTGATTTTGTGAGAATTTTTCGCTTTTTATATAACCAATATAATTATCTAAATCATTTTTAATTTTTATCCATGAACCCTTTTGCGTTAATTTTTTAAATGCATCGCCATATAAAAGTTGTGTGACAACTTTTGATTTTTTTGTTTTTTTTTTATAAACGTTTAGAACAGGTAACTTACTTATCACTGCAATTTTAATTTATTTCGAATAAACCACAGAAGAATTAAGGAAGGTATTACCATAACTGTAGTGATTATAAAAAATACGCCCCAATCACCGTTTAACCAGTCAACTAGTTCTCCAGAGGAAGCTGCTAACGTCGTTCGACCAAGAGTTCCTATTGAGGCAAGTAGTGCATATTGAGTTGCTGTATATGTTCTATCTACCAACAGTGAAATAAATGCAACAAAAGCAACGGTTGCGAATGCTGCCGCAATATCATCTAATAGTACAGCAACAGCAAAGAGCCACTCAGATTTTCCTGACCATGCAAGAGCTGCAAACAAAAGATTTGTAGCTGCCATTAATATTCCAGAGATAAACATTGCTTTCACTACTCCTGAACGTATTGCAAACAAGCCTCCCAAAAGTGTAAATGTAACTGTGGTTATCCAACCTATGCCTTTAGAATAAAGAGCGATATCACCTTTAGAAAATCCCATTTCTTTGTAGAAGACGATGGACATACGTCCAAGAAAAGCCTCACCGATTTTAAAAAGGAATACAAATCCTAAAATACCTATGGCAATTTTGAAACCATTACGTTTAAAAAAACTTATTATAGGACCAGCAATTGCTCCACTAATCCAGGCAATTATTTTTGTAATAACGCCAGAAGAACCTAATTTTTCTTCTATCATTTGATCCGTTTGTTTCTGAGCTATTTGTCTTTCAGTGGGTTGTGTTTCATGCACGAACATTAAGCCGATGTTGCAAGCAATTATAATTACTCCAAGAATTAAAAAAGTAGTTTGCCAGTAATTTTCAATTCCGGCATTTTGAAAATATTGTGCGGCGTTTAGCGCAACAACTCCACCCAATTTGTAACCAGTCCACCAACCAACGACTGCCATAGCCGCTCCCGCTTGCATTGACATACCTTCATTTTCTCCAATTTGTTCAATTCTTAGAGCATCTACCGTTATGTCTTGGGTTGCTGAAGCAATAGCAATAACCAAGCCAATTGCAATTACTGCCCAAAGATTCGCCGTTGGATCAATTGTGCTCCAACAAACTAAGCTAACTAAAATAAAAAATTGCATGGTAACAATCCAGCCACGACGGTGACCAATTTTATTGGTTAACCATGGAATACGAATTCTATCGATGAGTGGAGCCCATAGGAAATTGATTGCATAAACGCCAAATATTAGTCCGGCCCAACCGATTGTACTACGACTAAGACCATCTTCTTTAAGCCAGAGGCTAAGACTACTTCCAATGAGAACCCAGGGAAATCCACTTATAATTCCCAGCAAGAGAATTCTTACCATACGTCTATCTAAATAAACGGAAAACGTTTCTGATAATGTTTGCTTTTTAACTATCTCCATAAAACACCAAAAAAACTTTAGTTTTTCCAAAATGAAGGAAAAAATAAAACTAACACAGCAAATAATTCAAGCCTACCAAGAAGCATACCTAAACTCAAACTTAATTTAGAAAAATTAGGTAAATCACTAAAATTACCATTAGGTCCAATCACATTACCTAAACCTGGTCCTACATTTGATATTGCTGAAGCAGATCCAGATATTGCTGTAATAAAATCTAAACCGTTTACAGATAAAAGTGCTGCTAAAATAAAAAAAATAAAGAAATAAAGAAAAATAAAAGTTATTATTGAATAAATAAATGTATCGTTAATCTTTTCATTATTGTATTTTATGGAAAATACACCGTGTGGATAAACTAGTTTTTTAATTTGATTTATTATAAAATGACCAAGTATTTGGAACCTAAAAATTTTAATACCGCAAGTAGTAGATCCTGCGCAACCTCCAATAAACATCAAAAAAAGAAAAAATATTAATGGAAAATTTCCCCACGAACTGAAATCAGCTGTGACATATCCTGTTCCGGACAAAACAGAAACTACATTAAAAGTAGATATCCTTAAATTTTCTGAAAAACTATATTCTTTATTACTTAGCATTAAATACAAAAACATTAATAAAATAGAAATAATTAAAATATAAATTAAACCTTTAATTTGGGCATCTTTAAAAAATATTTTTTTGTCACCTTTTACAAATTTTAAATAAGCAATGAAAGGTATACTTCCTAAAACTATAAAAATTATTGAAATAATTTCAATTCTTGGATTTTGGAAATGGCCAATTGAACCGCTATAGGTTGAAAAACCTCCTGTTGCAATTGTTGTCATGGAATGAGCAATGCTATCAAATATATTCATCCCAACAGCCCAGTAGGAAATTCCACAGGTAAAAGTTAAGGCAAGATAAATTATTGAAATTATTAAAGTTATCTCACGCGTTTTAGGTAAAATTTTTTCAGTAGTATCAGAGCTCTCCATTCTAAATAATTGCATCCCACCAATATTTAACAAAGGAAGAATAGTTATTGCCATTACAATCACGCCTATACCTCCGAGCCACTGCAAAATAGCTCTCCAGATCAGAATGCTTTTTGGAGCATCATCTAGGTTAGTGATAATCGTTGACCCAGTAGTTGTTATTCCAGACATGCTTTCAAAAAAAGCATCTACGAACGATAAATTAAGATTAGAAAGCAAGAATGGCAAACATCCAAAAATAGCAATACCTAACCATGATAAAGTAGTTAGAAGAAAAGCTTGTTGCAAATTTAGTTTTTTGTTTTCCTCTAGATTTGTAAGCACAAGAAGTGTTCCTATAAAAGCTGTAACCAATGCTGATAATAGAAAAGTATTATTTTTCTCGTCATATATAAATTGCACAAAAAATGGTATAAGCATGAATGCTCCCAATATCACTAGGAGCACACCAATTGCAAAAAAAACGGTTTTGTAATTATTCATTTTTGCAGTCGGAGGTTATTTAAAAATATTTGAAATTCAACATAATAAGATCTAATTATACCTGTATTTTACTCATAAAATTTAATAAATCTTTTGTATTGTGATTGATAATTCGATAATTCAAAATACTACCTCATGGCCATTTGTTGAAGCTAGAAAGCTAGTAAAAGATAGACAGAAAATTTTTGAGAAAAAAGGAAAAATAATTTTACAAACTGGTTACGGCCCCAGCGGGCTACCTCATATTGGAACTTTTGCGGAAGTAGCAAGAACCACAATGGTGGCAAATGCAATAAAGCAACTTATTGATATTCCGACTGAAATTATAACTTTTTCTGATGATATGGATGGTTTGAGGAAAGTGCCAGAAAACATACCTAATCAAGAAATTTTAAAGAAAAACTTGCATAAACCTTTAACCAGCATACCCGATCCATTCAATAAATTTAAAAGTTATGGGGAACATAATAATGAAATGCTAAAAAATTTTTTAAATAAATTTAAATTTAATTATACCTTTCGAAGCTCAACCGAAACTTACAAAAAAGGAATTTTTAATAGTTCAGTTCTCTTGGTCTTAGAAAAATATGAGAAGATTGTGGAAATTATGTTACCCACCCTGGGAAAGGAAAGACAAGAAACTTACAGTCCGTTTTTACCCATTTGTCCCAAAACAGGAAAAGTTTTAGAAGTTCCCATCGTTGAGATCAAAAAAAAGGAAGGTAAAATTATCTATCAAAATGACGATAGAAAAATTGAGACTGAAGTTATAAATGGCAAGTGCAAATTACAATGGAAAGTAGATTGGGCTATGAGATGGTATGCATTTGATGTTGATTATGAAATGTATGGCAAGGACTTAATAGAAAGCGCAATTCTTTCAAATAAAATTTGTCAAACTCTTGGAAAAAAGGGTCCAAATGGTTTTGCTTATGAACTATTTTTAGATGAAAAAGGCGAAAAGATTTCAAAATCAAAAGGCAATGGAATAACCATAGATCAGTGGTTAAAATATGCATCTCCAGAAAGTTTAGCCTTGTATATGTACCAAAATCCAAAAAGGGCAAAAAAACTTTATGCAGATGTGGTTCCAAATGCTGTTGACGAATACTTGTCTTATATAGATAAATTTAGCGGACAAGATATTCAACATAGATTACTGAATCCGGTGTGGCATGTTCACAATGCAAATCCTCCAAAAGAAAAGTCTGTGATGCCATTTTCTGTTTTACTGAATTTGGTTGGGACAAGTAATGCGACAGATAAAAATGTTTTGTGGAAGTTTATAAAAAAATATAAAAAAAATATTGAGATTTCAAATCATCCTATTCTAGATAATCTTGTGGAATATGCTTTAAGATATTTTAAAGATATAGTTAAACCGAAAAAGAAGTATAGAAAACCTGATGAAAAAGAAAAAATAGCACTCCAGGATTTGGTAAAAAGATTGAATGATTGCAATGATCAAATGGATCCAGAAGCTATACAAACGATTGTTTATTCAGTAGGGAAAGAAAATGGATATAAAGAAAATCTGAGAGAATGGTTTAAGGCAATTTACGAAATAATTTTTGGAGATCAAGATGGCCCGAGAATGGGTTTTTTTATAAGTTTTTTTGGCATTAAGGAAACCATAGAGTTAATCAATAAATGTATTAAATAATGTTTTCTATTTTAAGACCTTTTTTATTTAGCCTAGATCCTGAAACGGCACACGATTTAGCTATCAAATCACTTAAATTTAATTACCTACCAAGCAAGATGTTTGAGGTTGAAGATGAGCAAATTTTAAATACTGAATTACTGGGTAAAAATTTTCCTAATCCCGTAGGCCTTGCTGCGGGTTTTGATAAAAGTGCTGAGGTTTATAATTCACTATTGAGATTTGGATTTGGATTTGTGGAGGTTGGAACAGTTACACCTTTAAAACAATTTGGAAATTCCAAACCAAGAATATTTAGACTTGAAGAAGATGGTGCCTTGATTAATAGATTAGGATTTAACAATGACGGTATTGAGATAATAAAAAAACGAATTAAATCGGAAAAAAAGAAAGGTGTATTGGGAATCAATATTGGCCCAAATAAGAATACCAAAGATCAAAAGAACGACTTTTGTTTAGGGTTGAAAAATTTTTTTGATATAGCAGATTACATTACAATCAATATTTCTTCACCAAATACTGAGGGATTAAGAGATTTTCATGACCAAGAAAAGCTCAAAGATCTTTTGCTAGCTCTTAATAAAATAAAAAATGAAAACAAAATTAATATTCCACTTTTATTAAAAATTTCGCCAGATATTGTTGATAATCACATTTCTGAAATTGCAGATGTTGCAATAAAAAATGATATTTCTGGAATAATACTTACCAATACTACGAACAGTAATAGAGATAAGTTGATGAACAATTTTAAAAAAGAAGAAGGTGGACTTTCGGGGAAACCTTTACAACAAATATCAACTGATATGATTAAAAAATTTTACAAACAACTCAATGGCAAAGTTCCAATAATTGGGGTTGGAGGTGTGAATTCAGGAAAATCGGCCTATGAGAAAATTACTGCTGGTGCTTCGTTATTACAACTCTATACCGGTTTAGTTTATAAAGGACCTTTGTTAGTTAAAAATATTAAAAAAGAATTAATCCAAATTTTAAAATCCGAAGGATTAAATAATATAAAAGATGCCGTAGGCAAGGGTTTATAATTAACCTATATTACCTAAGGAAGGAAAGTATTCTAATATAAAAAATCCCAAAACTTGCAGCTGTCCTGTTAAAATTGCTATTCCTGTAAATAATAAAACAATTCCTCCCCCTTTTGTAATTGTTGATGTATGTTTTCGAAAACTTTTCGAAAAAATCAAAAATTTATCAATTAAAATACCTGATATAATAAAAGGTATTGCCAGACCTAGAGAATAAAATGAGAGTAATAAGATACTTTTACCAATATTCTCTTCTATTGCGGCTAAAGTTAAAATTGATCCAAGAATGGGACCTATACAAGGAGTCCAACCAAATCCAAAAGCCGCACCTATTAGAAATGGAAAAGCTAAACTAGGACTATATTGATCTGTAAAAATTCTTATATCTTTGTTCATAAATTTGAAATTAATAATTCCGAGTAGTTGGAGTGAAAAAAATATTATAATTGCACCAGCAATAATTCTAAAAATTTCAGAGTTGGTCAAAAAAAACTTTCCAATAAACGACGCGGTTAAACCTAAAGCTATAAAAACAAGAGAAAAACCTAAAGTAAAAAAAATTGTTTTAATAACTATTAAATTTTTCTTTTTTTCAACAAGTTCATTAAATGATGTTCCGGAAATATAAGAAATGTAACCGGGTATTAACGGAAGAACACATGGTGATAAAAAACTAATTAATCCAGCTAAAAAAGCAATAGACAAGTGCACTTCCATTTACGAATATTAAAATATACCTATTCCTCGATATTATGATTGTCAATATGTTAATATATTGTCTTGACCATATTACGGACTGCATCTATATACTGCTTAGGAAATTCAATATGTCAAAAAAATGCGAGCTTACAGGCAAGTCTCCTCTGAAAGGTCATAAAGTGAGTCACGCAAATAATAAATCAAAAAGAAAATTTTTTCCCAATTTAAAAAAAGTGACTTTTAAAAGCGATATATTAAAACGAAATATTAGGCTTAACGTTAGCAATTCAGCGGTAAGAACAGTAGATTATAAGGGTGGATTCGATTTTTATCTAAAAAGTGTTAGATCATTTAAACTGTCTTCAAAAGCAAAAAAACTTAAAAATCAAATAATTGCAAAAGCTTAATTATTGATGTTTAGGATAGAAAACAGGTTTTTTTTTATTTTAGCATTTTTAATGGCTTTAACAGTTGTTCTATCTAACTATCTTGTACAATTTCCGGTTCATTATATGGGATTTCAAGATTTATTAACCTACGGGGCCTTTAGTTATCCAATAGCATTTTTGATAACAGATTTATCAAATAGAAGATATGGAAAAAATACCGCCAAAAACATTGTATATTTGGGTTTTATATTAGGAGTAATATTAACATTTTATTTTTCAACAAATTATTCAGATTTGATTTCAATTAGAATTGCAATTGGATCTGGGACCGCTTTTCTTGTTGCACAACTAATTGATATTAATATTTTTGATAAACTAAGAAAAAAAATTTGGTTTGCGGCTCCTTTAGTATCATCATTAATTGGATCCAGTATCGATACTTTTTTATTTTTTTCAATTTCATTTTATGGAACAGAAGTAAATTGGGTTACCTTGTCGTTTGGTGACTTATTTGTTAAAATATTTGTTGCATTAATGATGTTAATTCCTTTTAGACTTTTACTTTCTTATGTTCAGGAAATTTCAACTATTGAAAAAAAAATTAGTGTATAGTTTTTTTATTTTTTTCTGAAAATAGTTTAGTTAATTGGTTAATCATCACATCTCCAAGTTCTTGCACATCAGCTATTTTAATTGCTCTATTGTAATATCTAGTTACGTCGTGACCTATACCAACTGCTAAGATTTCAATATTTGAATTTTTCTCAATCCATTTAACGGTCTGCTTTAGGTGTTTTTCTAAGTAATCGCCGGAATTTACTGATAAAGTTGAGTCATCAACCGGAGCTCCATCTGAAATAACCATTAATATTTTTCTTTCTTCTTTTCTTATTTCAATTCTTTTGAAAGCCCATAAGAGCGCTTCGCCATCAATATTTTCTTTTAATAAACCTTCTTTAAGCATTAAACCAAGGTTCTTTTTTGATTGTCTCCAAGGTTTATCAGCTGATTTGTAAATAATATGTCTTAGATCATTCAATCTTCCGGGATTTATAGGTTTGTTTTCTAAATTCCATTTCTCTCTACTTTTCCCACCCTTCCAATTCTTTGTTGTGAATCCTAAAATTTCTACTTTAACAGAACATCTTTCCAGGGTTCTTGATAAAATATCCGCGCAAATTGCTGCAACCGAAATTGGTCTTCCTCGCATGGATCCAGAATTATCTATAAGAAGAGTTACTATTGTATCCTTAAATTTAGTTTCCTTTTCCATTTTGAAAGATAATGGATGAAATGGATCAATAATAATCCTTGATAATTTCGAAGAATCTAGCACACCTTCTTCCAAATCAAATTCCCAAGATCTATTTTGTTTTGCTAATAATTGCCTTTGAAGTTTATTCGCAAGTTTAGTAACTAAGCTCTGTAGATTAGTAAGTTGCTGATCTAAATTTTTCCTAAGTCTTATGATTTCTTCATCATTTTCTAATTCTTCAGCATTTTTTACTTCATCATATATATTAGTAAACACTTTATATTTTTCTTTGAACAAGTTTTTTTGATTATTTTTCATTAAAGTTGGATCTCCATCAATTTCTTTTTGACTCGAATCTTCATTGTCATTAGAAGAATCAAGGTTATTTTCTGAAACACTTAAATCAGGATCGCCACTTTGAGCTTTTTCTTTTAGAGATACATTGCTTTCTTCATTATCTTTTTCAGATTGAGTAGAATCTTCTTTTGGAGTCTCTTTTTTTTCTTCCTTTTCCTTCGAGTCTGAATCTTCAAAATCAAGATTGCTAATTATATCCGCAATTAATCGGTTAAATTCATTTTGGTTTTTAATGCAACTATTTAGTTCTTTTAATCTTTGTTTTAAATTTTTATCAAATGAATCTTTCCAGTAACTCAACACTTTTTTTGTAGTATGACTTTGTTTTACGTTAAAGAAATGACTTCTTAAATACAATTCAAAGGCTTCCGTTATTGGAACATCTGCTTCAGTTTTAATTTCTTCAATTTTTTTATTTTTAAATTTGTTTTCATAACATTGAGTTATATTATTTTTGACACCTTTTAATTTATCTGATCCTATCTTTTCATATCTAATTTTTTCTGCAATGGCATATAACGCTTTGCTCATTGCACCCTTAGGCTCATTTTTAAGGTAAATTTTCTTATCAGTATATTTTATTTTTAAAGCCTCAGAGTCAGCAAAGGCTCTTAAATTTGTAAAATCCTGTAATTTTCTTAAACTTGCTATTTCCGGTAAATTTAACGAATTTTTTTTTGAAGACAGGTTGCTACCAAATTTAATTTGGAGATCAAAATTTTCAGAAATAGCTTTAACTGTTGACGAAACAGCAGATTTAAATCTTTCTTTTAAAAGTTCCCGTTCATCCATTTTAGAGATTTATATTTTGATATTAATTGTAGATTCTGGCAAATCTTCACCAAAACATCTTTGGTAATATTCTGCGATTATATTTTTTTCTAAGTCATCACATTTATTTAAAAACGTTACTCTAAATGCATATCCTATATCTTTAAATATTTCTGAATTTTCTGCCCAGTGTAAAACTGTTCGAGGACTCATTACGGTAGAAATATCACCACCAACAAATCCCTTTCGTGTTAAGTCTGCAACTTTAATCATATTTGAGACAACTTCTTTGCCTTCCTTGGTATTAAAACTTTTAGATTTAGCAAGAATTATTTCTAGTTCTTTATCAAAACTAAGATAATTTAAAGTTGTTATGATATTCCATCTATCTAATTGTCCCTGATTTAATTGTTGTGTTCCCTGATAAAGTCCAGTTGTATCACCTAATCCTATTGTATTTGTTGTTGCAAACAATCTAAAGAATGGATGTTGTTTTAAAACTTTATTTTGATCCAATAAGGTAAAACTTCCTTCTTTTTCAAGAACTTTTTGAATTACAAACATAACATCTGGTCGTCCAACGTCATATTCATCAAATACTAAAGCTATAGGATTTTGTATTGACCATGGAAGTATGCCTTCTTTGAATTCAGTAATTTGTTTATTGTCTTTAACTACAATTGCATCTTTGCCTACTAAATCTATACGACTTATATGGCTATCTAAATTTACTCTAATACATGGCCAATTTAATCTTGCTGCGACCTGGTCAATATGAGTTGATTTTCCCGTTCCATGATAACCTTGTATTAAAACACGTTTGTTAAATGCGAAACCAGAAATGATAGCTAAAGTTGTGTCTCTATCAAATTTATAGTTACTGTCGATTTCCGGGACATATTCGTTTTTTTTCGAAAAACCATCAACTTTCATTTCAGTATTTATTCCAAAAATTTGATTTACAGAAATTTTAATATCTGGAACTAATTCAGTTAAATTTGTCATATCTATTCTGCTACTTTCTTATCATTATCAGTTTTAAGTGACTGTAAGCCAAAGTTATTTTCTTTAATTTATCTTCAAACTGTTTATTACCTGCGTTTCTATCAGGGTGAAATTTTTTTACAAGAGTTTTAAATTTTTTTTGTATAATTGACCAATCTGCGTTTAATTCAAGTCCCATAATTTGAAAAGCATCCTTATCTTTTTCACTTAATTTTCTATCGGTAAAGTTATTTACGATTTTTTCTTGTTTAAAAAAATTAAATTTGTCACTTAAGGCATTATTCCATAAAATATTAAAAAAATTATCAGAAGAAGAAAATTTTTGTGTTGGGCGATGCCATGTAAGATCTGATTTTAAAAAATCTTCAATTTCATTTTGAGACATACCTTCAAAATAATTCCAATTTTTATTAAATAATTTAATGTGTTCTTCACATAACCATTTATAGTTTTTGCTATTATCTTTTTCTAGCGGAGCCTTAAATTGTCCACTTTCCTCACAATTTTGCCATTCGCAAATATTTTCCATTGTCAAAAACTATTATATGTTTTAATATTTTGAAAGCAAAATAATGAATTTCTTTGATGAAGTTAAAGAAAAAGTTAATAATAAAATTAATCCAGAAAATATAATTTTAATTGATAATTCTCATCTTCATAGTAAGCATAAATCTTTTGATATAAATAGATTTCATCTTAAAATTATAATTAAATCTAAAAAATTAAAAAGTATGAGTAAAATTATGGCACATAAGAAAGTCTTTTCAGTTTTAAAAGATGAAATGAATAATAAAATTCATGCACTGGAGATAGAAATTCAGTAAGTTTTATAAAAAGTAAGAATTCAAAAAATTTCTAATTTCGTCACTTTTTAAAGAAAATTCTTTAGGTAGTGTTGTTTTGCCAATTTTGTTTAGTAAAATCAAATTAATTTTTTCATCTATGTTTTTTTTATCTTTTTTCATAAAATAAATAATTTTTTTAACTTCATTTTTCTTAAAAGTTTTTGTAATAAACATTGGTAATTTTAAATTAAGATAATGTTTTTTTATTAGCAATAAGTCTTTAAGTGATAATTTTTTTCTCTTATTAGATAGTTCACTAGCTATCATCATACCTAGCAACACAGCTTCACCGTGGTTTAATTTTTTTGAAAAATTTTTTGCACCTTCAAAACCGTGTGCGAAAGTATGTCCGAAGTTTAAAATCATCCTTAAATTTTTTTCTTTTTCATCTTTATTAACAACTTTACATTTAATTTTACAGCTTTTAATAATCGCTTTTTTTAGAAAAATATTGTTTTTTTCATTAATAATTTTTTTGCCATTTTTAAAAAGCCAAAGAAAGAATTTTCTGTCCAAAATTATTGAATGTTTTAGTATTTCACCATAGCCTGAAATTATTTCTCTTTGCGGTAAACTTTTTAATATTGATATATCGCTTAATATAAAATCTGGATGGTAATAAGTTCCTATAAGATTTTTACCTTGACTTGAATTAATTCCAGTTTTTCCTCCTATAGAAGCATCAACTTGAGCTAATAAAGTAGTGGGAATATTAATAAATTTTAATCCTCTTTTAGTAAGATTAGATATAAAAGCCGATAAATCGCCAAGAACTCCACCTCCCATAGCAATTACACAATCCGACTTATTAAAATTATCATTTAGGAGTTGCTCAATAATTTTATTTGCAACCTTAAAACTTTTGGTCCTTTCGCTTGCTGATAATTTATAAATTTTAAGTTCATATTTTTTTAAAGATTTAATTAATTTTTTTAATAATAACTTAGGTAATTTATTATCGCTAATAATGCATATTTTTTTTACATTAGGTAAATTTTTTTTTATTAGCCAACCCGCTTTATTTACAATGTTATTTCCGAAATAGATTGGATAGGTTTTGCTTTTAGTTTTAACAATAAGTTTAGTATTTTTCATAAAAAGTTATAATTTTTTTAGCGATACTTTCTTTACTTTGGTTGTCACAATTGATTTTATGATTAGCCAGTTTATAAATATTTTTTCTTTCATCATATAATTTATTGATTTTTTTTTGGTTATTTTCTTCATTCAGCAAAGGTCTTTTATTGCTCCATTTTATTCTTTTGTTTAAATCTTTTAAATCAGCGTCTAGCCAAATTGATACCGCATTTTTTAATATGCTATCTCTAATAGTTTTGTCCATAAATGCACCCCCACCTAAAGCTATAACTGAATTACTTTTTTTAAGTGATTTTAATACTTCTTTATTCTCTTCTAATCTAAAAAACTTTTCTCCTTTTTTTTTAAAAATTTCTGAAATTTTCATTAAGCAATTTTCCTCAATATTTGTGTCGGTATCGATAAATTTTAAACCTGTCTTTTTAGCGACAATTTTACCTAAGGTAGTTTTACCGACGCCCATCATTCCCAACAAAACTAGGTTTTTTCTCACATTTGCCTGAATTTTTAAATTTGATTTTTCACAATTATGTCTTAATTTTCGAGTGTAAATACAATTTAACAATTATGCAACTTAGATTAAATCCCAGAGCTAATAAAAATTTGATAAATAGGAATTTAGTAATTAAAATTATTTTAATTTTTCTAGTATTCTCTTTAGGAATATTTTTACTTGATAAAATAGATTTTCCAACACCAAAAAAACTTATCAAGCAAGAAATTAGCAATGATAAGCTCATCACACTTAAATAAATTAACATATTTTATATTTTTCATTTATTTACTAATTTTTAACAGCAATTTATGTATTGCCGCTGAAGATATATGGAAAAAAAAAGATAAAAAAAATACTCAAAGTATTGAAGTTGATAAAGAAAAGAAAATAACAATAGAAAGTCCGATTCTTTCAGATGATATAAATAAGATATCAATAAAAATTGACGAAAATAAAATTGAAGATTCAAATAAATCAGTAGTTGGTATATTTGATCCCGAAGAAAATAATTTTAATTTAAATATGTGGTTGGATACGGATGGGAAGGATATCAAAAAAGTTTTAAAGAGAATAAATAAACTAAAATTATCCAAACTCTCCGAAGATTTACTTTTTCAGATTCTATTTACAAATGCATATTCTCCAAAAATAAATTTAAATTCTGAAGAATTTTTAAAAATAAAAATAAATTGGTTAATTGAAAAAAATAGAATTCAAGATTTGGAAGTTTTGTTAAAAAAAAATCCAGAAGTAGGTCAAAGTTCAAAAGCTATAAAATTCTTAATTGATGAATATCTTTCATCAGCAGATATAAAATCAGCATGTGAAAAGACAAGTTTTATAGATCGAGAACTTCAAAATACTTATCTAGAGAAATTTACAATTTACTGTTTAATATATAATGACCGAAAAGATGAAGCTCAATTAATTTTTGATATAATAAAAGATAGAGGGTTCAAAGATAAATTTTTTGAGGACAAAATTAATTTCCTATTAGGAATAACAGGTAGTACAGAACAAAAAATTCTAGATAATAATCTTTTTAATTTTTATTTATCCCATGTCACTATTGATAACATTCAATATGAACCAAATAACAAAACCGATAAATATATATGGAGATATCTTTCTTCTGCAAATTTAATTCAAATTGATAATTTTGAAAATGAAGATGTAATATCAACTTTTGAAAAAGCCGCGGCAAAAAATACTTTTGACAATGATGAAATTTTTAAAATCTATTTAAAAATGAATTTTAATTTTAATCAGTTAGTAAATGCAAAAGAAATTTACAAAAATTTACCTAATTATAAGGCTAGGGCATTAATTTATCAAAGCATGCTATTAAGTGATAATGTTGAAAAAAAAATCAATTTATTATTTTTGCTTAAAGATTTATTTATAAAAGATGAACTTTTGGATGTTTATACTGAGGAATTGGCAAGTATTTTGAAATCTATTGATCCAAATGATATTCCCGAAGATTATGAAGAATTAGTAGCTCAAAATCAAAATATAAACTTAACCAAAAAAATCAAATTTGACAATAATATATTGCATAGATCAAAAATCATAAAGCATTTTTTGGACGATAATACAAAACTTAGCAAAACTGAAAAAGATTTTAAAACCGTTTATAAAAAAATAAAAAAGAACAAAAAATATTTTATTTCCATAAAAGACATTATTGTTTTAGAGTCTCTTGCGATCGATGGAATTTCTTTACCAAACGATTTAGATTATGCTAAGTTATCTTCTCAATTAACAGTTCCAGAAAATTTACAAGATTTAGTAAGTCAAAATCAAATAGGTTTAGTTATGCTTAAGATTGTCGAGATAATTGGAGAAGATAATATTAGTGATCTAGATCCAGAAACTTTATATTTTTTAAATAAAATATTAAATGATTTAAATTTGAAGAAAATTAGAAATAGTATTTTGAGCGAAGCACTTCCTGTGAAATTATAAGTTATTTTTAAATTTAAAATATTCCTATTACTTGACTATAATAATCTTATAATTTATTCATATTTACATGGCTTTAAGAGAAATTTTAACTGAACCAAACAAGCTTTTAAGAGAAAAATCCTTAGCGGTAGAAAAAGTGGATGAAGATTTACAAAAACTTATGAACGATATGTTAGAGACGATGTATGCGGCTCCAGGAATTGGATTGGCCGCCATACAAGTCGGAGTACCTAAAAGGGTTATAGTTCTTGATATCGGGTGGCGAAATAAATCAGAAAGTACAAATGATGAGAAACAAGTGGTAAGAAAAAACCCAATGTGCTTTGTGAATCCAGAAATAATTGTAAAATCTCCAAACAATTCAACATATGAAGAAGGTTGTTTGTCAGTACCTGGTCAATTTGCCGAAATTGAAAGACCAGATAAGTGTCATATAAAATATTTAGATTATTATGGGCAGTCCAAAGAACTTGTGGCTGAAGGCATACTTGCAACATGTATCCAGCACGAGATAGATCATTTAGAGGGAATTTTGTTCATTGACTATTTATCAAAATTAAAAAAATCAATGATTGTTAAAAAACTTTTAAAGCAAAAAGAACAGATTGATAGAATTGTAATTTAAATTCAAAAATAAATTAATGTCATTTAAAATAGTATTTATGGGAACTCCAGAGTTTTCGTTACCTACCCTTGAAGCTCTAATCGAAAACAAATTTAATGTTGTAAGTGTTTATACTCAGCCACCAACAAAATCAAAAAGAGGACAAAAAATTAATGTTTCTCCAATAGAAGAATTTTCTAAAAAAAATAAAATAAATTTTAAGAATCCAATTAATTTAAATAGTGATGAGGAGTTAAAAATTTTTAAGGAATTATCACCAGACATAGTAGTTGTTGTTGCTTATGGACAAATAATCTCAAAAAATTTTTTAAATATAGCTAAGTTTGGATTTATTAATATTCACGCATCATTACTCCCCAAGTGGAGGGGTGCAGCGCCAATCCAAAGAGCAATAATGAATGGAGATAAAAAAATAGGTGTGAGCATTATGAAGATCGAAGAAAAATTAGATAGTGGACCTGTCTTAGCATCAAAAGAAATAGAATTGGGTCAGAATGCCACCCATGGAGAAATTGAAAAAACACTTTCTGTAATGGGAGCAAATTTACTAGTTGAAAATTTAAAAAGATTAGAAAGAGGTAATTCAAAATTTATAGGTCAAGTTCATTCCGAGGCTACTTATGCAAAGAAAATAGATAAAGGCGAAACAAAAATTAATTGGAGTTTGGATGCTACTAAAGTACTAGCGCATATTCATGGTCTGAGTCCAATCCCTGGAGCATGGTTTGAATATGAAAATGAACGATTTAAAGTTTTGCGTGCAAAAATATCCACAGTAAATGGAAAACCCAGTTACGTCCTAGATGACAATTTAACCGTCGCATGTAAGTCAAATTCCATTCAAATTTTAGAATTGCAACGTCAGGGAAAAAATAAACAAACTGCTAAAGAATTTTTACTAGGTAAGAAAATTAATAGTGGATCAATATTAAATTAATGCAAAGATATAAAATAAAAATAGAATATGAAGGAACACCCTTTGTTGGCTGGCAATTTCAAAAAAATGGTCAATCGATTCAAGAAGTATTACAAAAAGCGATATTTAATTTTTCAAAAGAAAAGGTGGTTGTAATAGGAGCCGGAAGAACAGATTCTGGAGTGCATGCTTTGGCACAGGTAGCACACTTTGATTTAAAAAAAAAAATAAAAATAAAAAGAAAAAGTCTTTTACCTGCCATTAATCAAAATATTGGCAATAAACCTGTAACAGTTTTAAAAATAAATAAAGTAAACAAAAAATTTCACGCAAGATTTGATGCAAAAAAAAGGACTTATCAATATACAATCGTTAATAGGCAATCACCTTTAACACTTCAAAAAAATAAGGCATGGCACATTCGTAAAAAGCTAGATGTTAAAGCTATGAAAAAAGGAACCAAATTGTTATTAGGAACCCATGATTTTTCAACATTTAGGGCATCGTCTTGTGGAGCAAAATCACCAATTAAAACTATGGAAAAAATTTCAATAAAAAAAAATAAAGACAAAATAATTTTAAAATTTATTTCCAAGTCCTTTTTACAGCAACAAGTTAGATCGATGGTTGGCTGCATTAAATACTTAGGTGAAGGCAAATGGAATTTGGATACTTTTAAAAACTCACTTGAATCAAAAAATCGTGCAAAGTGTGCTCCACCAGCACCTGCTTGCGGGCTTTATCTAGTAAGGATCAAATATTAATTATTCTATTAGAGATTTTACGTGGTAATCAACGCTTTCTTTTAGGGCGTTTAAATCATATCCGCCTTCTAAAATAGATACTACTTTTCCTTCACAAAGTTTTTTTGCGAGGGTTAATATTCTTTTTGTCAAAGTATAATAATCTTTCGATTCTAAATTAATTTGAGCAAGAGGATCATCTTTATGAGCATCAAATCCAGCTGATAGTAAAATAAATTCAGGCTTAAATTCTTTAAGTTTTCTAAAAATGCTTTCATAAGCATTTAAGAATTCATGGGATTGCGTGCCAGCACCCAAGGGTACATTAAATACATTATCTTTATTACCTTTTTCATTTGCAGCTCCTGAACCAGGATAATAGGGATATTGGTGAGAAGAGATATATAGAACTTTCTCATTATCATAAAAGATATCTTGCGTTCCGTTACCATGATGCACGTCAAAATCAATAATTGCGACTCTCTTCAATTTATATTTTTCCAATAAATAATAAGCTCCAACAGCGATATTATTATAAACACAGAATCCCATAGCTTTTTGTTTTTCCGCATGATGTCCTGGAGGTCTGACAGCACAAAAAGCATTGTTAAAGTCCTTTTTCATAACTCCATCAATAGCAGTTAAAATTGAACCAACGGCATCTCGAGTTGCTTCTTTGCTGCCGGGTGAGACAATGGTATCACCATCTAAGAAATTCAAACCCTGTTTAGGAAAAGAGTCTTTTACATTATTCAAGTAATTTTTATCGTGAGCAAATTCCAAATATTTTAGATCGAACTTTGCTGGCTTTTTCCAAATTAAATTTTTGGATTTTACTTTTTTCAAATGATCAATAACAACGGTTACGCGGTCTGCTCTTTCAGGATGTCCTTCGCCAGTATGATGGTTTAAATAGGTATCGGTAGTTAAAATACAGGTTTTCACTTAAAGTAGTGTAACAAAATATTTAAGTATATTTTTTTAAGCTTTTTCATATCAGCAACCGAGACCATTTCATCTATCTTATGTGCGGTTTTTCCAACTAATCCAAATTCTACACATGGAGATATTTTTCTAATGAATCTTGCATCAGATGTCCCGCCAGCCGTTGATAATTTTGGTTTTACTCTAGTTATTTTTTTGATGATTTTTTGAATCATATAAGTGGTTTTGTTGGGTGTAGTTAAAAATGCCTCTCCCGATACCATGTAAGAAATTTTAAAGGAACATCGACTTCTCCTACAAACATTGCTAAAAACTTTATTCAGTTTTTTTTTTAGAGAACTTGATGAATGCATATTGTTAAATCTTATATTAAAAGTTGCTGTAGCTTCTGCTGAAATTACATTATCAGCTGTGTTTTCAATATTAATTTTAACTACTTCAAGATTTGAAGGTTGAAAGTTTTTTGTTCCCCTATCAAGTTTAATATTACTAATTTGATTGAGTATTTTTGTTATAACAGGAGCAGGGTTATTTGCTTGATGCGGATAGGCTACGTGACCTTGAGTTCCATAAACTGTTAGATACCCAGTTATACTTCCTCTTCTACCAATTTTCATCATCTGACCAAGTTTTGTTAAATTTGTTGGTTCTCCTACTAAACAAAAATTTATTTTTTCTTTTCTTTTTTTTAATTTCTCAACAACCTTTTTCGTTCCATTAATCGCAATTGCTTCTTCATCTCCAGTAATTAATAGGCTAATTGATCCCTTAAATTTTGGTTTTGCTTTTTTAAACTGACTTAAAGCAGCTATGAAACATGCAATTGATCCTTTCATATCGCTTGCACCACGACCAATTAATCTATTGTTTTTGACCATGCCTGAAAAAGGGTTTACTGACCAAGATTTTAAGTCGCCTACTGGAACGACGTCAGTATGTCCTGCAAAACAAAAATTAGGTGATGATTTACCAAGTTTTGCGTATAAATTTTTAATGTTTTTAAAATTCATCATTTGGCACCTAAAGCCAAGAGATCTTAAATTTTTTACTAGAATATTTATTGTTCCAACATCTTTTGGGGTGACACTAGGTTTACGAATCAATTCTTTTGCTAATTTTAACTCATTAATAGGCATTGTTTATTAATCTCTTAATAGATCGTTAATTGATGTTTTGCTTCTTGTTTTTTCGTCAACCTTTTTTACGATGACCACACAATATAAGGATGGACCATCAGGGTTATTTTTACTAGGCATAGATCCAGGAACTACAACTGAATAAGCGGGAACTTTTCCATAAATTGTTTCTCCAGTTGCTCGATCAATAATTCTTGTTGATGCACCTATGTAAACTCCCATGGATAAAACTGAACCTTTTTCAACAATAACACCTTCCGCTATTTCTGCTCGCGCTCCAATAAAACAATTATCTTCAACTATTGTTGGATTTGCTTGCATAGGCTCTAACACTCCACCTATTCCAGCTCCGCCTGATATATG
>JYMV01029604.1_pt1 | contig 19653 bp, 10 predicted proteins | sample 338911 | NCBI WGS metagenome assembly JYMV01 (sample SAMN03354496, study PRJNA234377) | hydrothermal vent metagenome | biome: Deep sea; feature: Hydrothermal plumes at the Eastern Lau Spreading Center, Western Pacific Ocean; material: Seawater | place: Tonga | collected 2009 | depth 2000 m m
GATCAAGGCCAAAACTGTTCATAACCTTACACAATTGCCTGTTATTGCCGATGATACGGGCTTGGAAGTTGAAGCATTGAATGGAGCTCCTGGTATTTATTCTGCCCGCTATGCTGGAGAAGATGTCACTTATGAGGATAATGTGAATAAATTACTTGCTGAAATGGAGGATATCCCTTTGGAAAACCGCAAGGCACAATTTCGGACGGTTATCTCATTTGTTGATAAAGATTGGGAACTTTGGACAGAAGGAACAATAAAAGGAATAATAGGAGAAACTGCGAAAGGGAAAAACGGGTTTGGATATGATCCTGTGTTTTTTGTTCCGGAGCTGGAAAAAACATTTTCTGAGCTTTCTATCGGTGAAAAGAATAAAATTAGTCATCGTGGACTTGCAATGAAAAAATTTCGTATACTCCTGAGAGAATATATTTCAGATCAATCAATAACATAAGGAATACTATTTAGACCAACTGTTAATAGATTCCCTGCAATAAGTGCAGGGCAATAGAAAACCGATAGTAAAGATAAGGAGAATACCTTTGAAAAAAGGGCGGTTGGTCATTGTTTTCTTCATAATGACTCTGGGGAATGATTTTATTCTGCAGGGACAGACAGCTGATTCTATTTTTATCCTATCCCCAAGTTATCATCCTATTTCACCGCTGGTTGTGAATCCTTTCCCGGCAATTCCCCGGCCTATTGGATGGTCGGGCGACACATTATATCATCCTATTGGTCTTCTCAATGATAATTACGGTAAACGAAATGTAACCGTTACAATTGATTCAGACTGGTCATACATCACTTTTACGGAAACACTGGATGGAGAGATTATCAGAGTCCCCTTTTCTGCACCTGTAGAATGGTATTTTAGGGAAAATATGTACATCAACCGTCATTTGAAATTTATTGAAATCGTATCCCTGGGTGGTGAGGGGAGCCGTGGTCGTGACTCCAAACGAAAGAGCCAAACTCTTGAAGTTGTAGGGGTAGAACTTGGGAAATTGGGCAGGGCCTCTCTTCGAGTTCGGGGTAATGTGAATATTTCCGGTAAAATGGTTTTTCAGGATCAGGAGTTAGTACGGTCAAGTATAAACGAAACTCAAAGCACGCATATTGAATTTGATCAAAAACAGAATTTTAATATTGAAGGAAAAGTCGGGGACAGGGTTAGTGTTTTCATGGACCAGGATTCCGAACGGGATTTTGATTTTGAAAACAACATTCGAATCAGTTATGAGGGAGCAGAGGACGATATTCTTCAAAAAATGGAAGCGGGAAATATTTCCCTCTCTCTCCCCTCTACACAATATGTCACTTTTTCTGGTACAAATAAAGGTTTGTATGGGCTTAAGGCCATTTCACAGCTTGGTCCAGTGGACATTACAACAATTGCTTCCATTGAACAGACTAAGAAAGAACAGCGGGCATGGGAAGGAGGATCTCAATCTCAGACTCAGAAAATTAAGGACTACGATTATGTGAAAAACCAGTATTTTTTCATACATGAATGGTTCCGAAATGGAACACCGGATACAGTCCAGTATGTCATTCAACCGTCATTTTTTCCTCTTATTAATGGACTGCACAGGATAGGCAGCCTCAAGGTGACGAGTTTTGAATTGTACAAATTGGATATGACAAATAACCCTGGAGCAGATATAGGTGTCGCTCATATTGACCCTTCTGACCCCGGTTTTGAAGAGGATAAAAATAAAGATGGAAATTTTCTTAGACTGGAGCGGAATATTGATTACACCTTAAGCGAGGACTTGGGTTATATCAGATTACGGACTCGGAGTCTCGATGAAATTTTGGGATGTCATTATGTATTGACAGATCGGATTAGTGAAGATACAGTTATGACTATTGGGCATGGCGTTTCTCTAAATGACAGCACCTTATCACTGAAAATGATCAAACCCCAATCTCCACACCCAAATCATCCCACCTGGGACCTCATGTTCAAGAATGTGTATTACCTTGGAACGACCAATATCAATCAGGAAGGATTTGCAGTACGAATTGTCAATGACCGTCTTACACCTCCCAGTGACAGGGATCCGCTGGGAATCCCCTATTTAAACCAGTTTGGACTAGACAGTCTTAACGAGAATGGTTCAAGACAACCGGACGAAATTATTGATATGAATAATCCCAATATTGTGAATTTAATTGCTGGTGAATTACATTTTCCCGCTTTGCTGCCTTTTGTGTCGGAAGATTCTCTTTTTGGTGGAAATATGAACGAAATCTTGTCAGAGGTATTGGGGGAAGGAAAAATGTACACATCCACCATCAGCACGGATTATAATGGGGACAGTCGTTTTACCATTGAAGCAGATTATTCCAACCAGAGTTCTACAATTAACCTGGGATTTATGCTGGTAGAAGGAAGTGAGGAAGTCCTTTTGAACGGAATTCGGCTTACGAGAGGTATAGATTACCAAATTGATTATTTTTCCGGCACTATTGTACTTGGAGAAACTGCCGCAGACCCCAATGCCAGCGTAAGGATTCTCTACGATAAACATGAATTGGTTTCCTTTGATAAGAAAGTGATACTTGGCGCCAGGGCTCAAATGGATTTTGGTGATAATTCCTTCCTTGGTGCTACAGCATTGTACTACGATCAATCAGTTATAAATAAAAAAATAGAGGTAGGATACGAACCAACCCGGAATTTTATTTGGGATTTAAATGGCCGGTTTGAATTTGATTTGGATGGTTTGACCCGTATTTTGGATAAACTTCCCATCATTGAAACAGAGAAATTATCCACGTTCTCAGTGGAAGGAGAATTTGCACAGGTCTGGCCAAATCCGAACCCAGTGAACAATGCGGAAACGGGGGATCCAAATGGTGTTGCTTTTATTGATGATTTTGAAGGAGCAAAACGTACCACCTAGAAAGCATCTTCTGCACCGGTGGATACAATGATAGATCAGGTCTGGCCTCAGCGGTATCGGGCCAGGATGTACTGGTACAATCCATTTGAACAGGTATGGACGAAAGATATCTGGCCGAATCAGTCTACTTCCCAACTGGCTCATAATGAGAAAACGGATATTTTGGTTTTAAATCACAAAAGGCTATCCAATCAAATTAATCCAGATTCAATTTGGTCAGGAATCACAACTTCCTTTTATTCAGGTGATTATGACCAAACCCAGAGCAAGTTTTTTGAGATTTGGTTAAAAGGAACAGAAGGGAAATTAACAGTAGATTTAGGAAAAATCAGCGAGGATATGAACGATAATGGAAAACTAGATACGGAAGATATTCCTGAAGCCGGATTAACCTTGGGGAATGGTTTTTTGGAAGACCATGAAGACGTTGGAGTGGATGGATGTCCAGATTTAATCGAGGATGGATGGGGTGGATGTTTGGAATCCGGGACATATAATTCTCCAGGTCAAAATGAAATAAATACTGCGGAAGAGATTAATCCCGATGATCCTAATAATGATAATTGGAATTATTCTGAAGGAAGTACAAATTATTCTCAAGTGAACGGTACGGAAGGAAATGGAACTGGGTCACAAATCCAGGAAGGGGGAAAATATCCTGATACGGAAGATTTAGATCGGTCAGGATTTCTGGATAAAACAGATGCATATTTTACAAAAACCTTTCCTTTAGACCCTGAGGTATTCACCGAGGAAGAAGAAGATTATCTTGCAGGTGAAACCGAAAAAGATGGTATGTATACTGGTTGGAGACTTTATCGCATTCCTCTGATTCATTTTGAGAATATAAATACTGTTGAGTGGAATGAAATTCGGTCTTTGCGTTTGGTTTGGACTGGTGTTGAAAATGAAAATACCCTGCAGATTGCAAAAATGGAACTGGTTGGTAATGAGTGGCAGGAGTTGGGAATTGCACCAGATTCTTCCTCAACTTTCGGTCAAACTGGAGCCGACAGCGTTTTTTCCATTGCAATTGTTAACACCGAAGATAATGCAGATTATATCCCCCCAAAAGGAGTGAAAGGTGAATATGATCCAATTAATGAAATACAATCCAAAGAACAATCTCTGGTATTGAAATTTTCAAATCTTGAAGGTGGATACAAAGCAGCTGCAAAAAAAACCCTTTATACAAATAGTGGGAATAGTTACCTGATTTATGACCGGATGAAAATGTATATGTATGGTACTAGTTTAGGGCATATTACAGATGTAGATACGGACATCTATTTCTTTCTTCGTTTTGGATTGGGAGATGATTATTACGAAATCACTCAACCAGTGTTCGAAGGTTGGGATGAAGAAGAGGGTCGGAATTCAATTGATCTTGACTTGGGCTGGCTCACCAAATTAAAACTTCAATCGGAGGAAAATATACAAAAGTACCGTCCTACAGATGTTATCCAGGATTCTGCTGGAGTCCGGAAATATTCCTTCACAGGTGAAGACGGTTTACCTACAGGAAAGGAAATTATTCTCCAAGGTTCGCCCTCTTTATCAAGGATTCAGTATTTTACTGTAGGGATAACCAATGTTTCCAATAATCCGATTTCTGGAGAGGTTTGGATTGATGAACTTCGTTTGAGCGGTGTAAAAAAAGACAAAGGAATTGCTATGAGGGTTCAGTCAAAATTTAATCTAGCTGATCTTGGAAATACTACTTTATCTTACAGCAGGAAGGACGCAGATTTTCATATACTTCAGCAGAGATTGGGATCAAATAGTACAACTGAAGATTTACGCCTGAATGCTACCCTTCAACTCCAGAAACTGTTGCCAAAATTCTTGGGGATCAGCATTCCTTTGAATGGTTCTTATTCTAATACTGTAAACCGTCCAAAATATTTTCCGGGGACGGATGTTTTGGTCGATTCAGATGCACCTCCAGATTCCATCCTGACAAAATCTGAAGTGGTCAGTTTGAGCACATCTGTTTCCAAGGCGGGGAAGTCCGATAATAAACTGATAAAGTATACGTTGGATGCTTTGAAGAGTAATTTTAGTGCATCCAGAACGAAAAAGTCCAATGAAATCATGGCTGAAGAACTGCATGAATCCTATTCTGGAAGATTAAGTTATGCTTTATCTTTTGGCAGGAACAATTATTTCCATCCTTTGAAATGGTTACATTTCTTGCCGTGGCTTGGTACGAAAATGAGTGATATTCAACTGTATTATACACCAAGTTCTGTAAGTACAAGTGTTAATTTCAGTGAGAAACTGGTGCAAAAATATACACGTTCAGGTACAAAAGCTCCGGATGATTATAACCTGGGGCTCAACAGATCTTTTGGCTTGGATTACAAACAGACAGCCAAGAGTGACATGGATAATTACAGAGGATACATATGGATGGCCATTAAAGATCTGGATCCAGGAATAGTGACTAATGTGACGGAAAATTTGACCACTTCTTTTTCCCCTGAATTGTTTACCTGGCTTAAACCGAGTTTTAATTACTCTGCTGGTTACCGGTGGGATTTTGACCGGGCAAACGACATGGCAAATATCGGTGTCCAGCTTCGGTTTACATCAAATATTTCAATTTCTCCATCAACAATTTTTGAACTGGTATATAAACCCCCTAAGTCAAAAAGGAGCTCCGGTTCCAGAGGGCGGCAAAGAGGCCGTTCAGATGATAATTCCAAAAAGAAGGAAGAACCCAATAAAGAAGGCAATTCTGTTTTAACATTTCTACATGGGATGATCGGAAGGATTGATCCCATCAGTTTTGGATATACAGAAAACTTAAACAGAACTGGCAATGGAATTCTTGGCACAGTTCCAACTGGCTATAAGTTTGGCTGGCTGCCTGACCATGGGTTACCTAATGCTGAAAATGTTGGGACGAATACGGGGAATCGGGATCATAAGCAGGATATTACTTTTCGGTCAGGATTGAAATTGACAAAGAAAACTACTCTCAGCCTTAATTTTGCAGAAAATATATCTACAACAATCAGTGGGTCAGGGGTAGAGCAGCGATCAATTTCAAGGGATTATTTAGCTTTTGGGGAAAAAATGGATCAGGGGTTTCCTTTCGTTGGGTGGAGTATGCGCATAAGCGGTCTTGAAAAACTGCCTCTGATCAGAAAAATTGCTAAAACGATATCACTCGAACATGCGTTCAGTGGTAAAGAGACGCGTTCCTGGCAAATTGAAGGTCAGGATATCCCTAAGCTCAGTTTTGTAAACTTAAGTACATTTATATCTGATTATAAAGAGTATGAAAAACAAGGAAAACTCAATGCAGGATTTTCTCCATTAATCGGAATTACTATGTCATTGAATAAAGGTATATCATTGAATATTCGCAGTAATTACAATAGATCATTGGATATAAAACCATCGGGGTTATCGCTTCGGGTTGAAAAATCCTGGAGTGCCAGTACAAGCTATAGTCACAAAGGCGGGTTTACTATTCCATTGCCATTTACGGATGATTGGAATGTGGAGAATAATATGAATTTTACCTTAAATTTTGATATGAATGAAAATGAGACATTTGCATCGGGGAACAATGTTGATCTTACACAGCAGGCTTTTACTTCAGGCTGGAAAACAGGAATGAGAATTTCCTACTCTTTCAGCAGGAATGTGACAGGCGGAATTATTTATGAATACCGTGAAAGTAATTCAAAAACAACTGGAAGAAAAATAGATAGAGATTTTGGTTTTGACATCAATATTGCAATCAGTGGGTAGAAATATTTGAGACCAAAATTAAAAAATAAGGATGGATATTTTGAGTTCTCTATTTCCCGGTTTATCACTTTAACCGCACACCTTATGTTTCTACTGCCCGCAATGATGACTCTTGCTGGCTGCAAATCTGGGGTGACCAATTTCTCTGGAGATAATTCTTTTCAATTTTTAGAAAAACAGTGTTCTTTTGGTCCGCGCAACCCCGGTTCCGAAGGATATAAATCCTGCCGTAATTATCTTATAGAAACCTTAGACAATTTTGCAGATACAGTGTTTACCCAGCCGTTTCAAGTGACTGTGGATAAGGACACATTTGATCTTGTCAACATTATTGGCCGTTTTCAACAGGAATCAAATAACCATACACTTCTAGGTGCTCACTGGGATACGCGACCTTTGGCTGACAGAGATACAAATCCGGAACTTAGACAGGACCCAATTCTCGGAGCGAATGACGGTGCCAGCGGAGTTGCAGTTCTCTTAGAACTTGCCAGATTATTTCATGAAAGTCCGCCACCAATTGCTGTAACCATCATCTTTTTTGATGGTGAAGATTTGGGGAAGGAGGGTGACCCAAAAAGTTATGCAAGGGGCTCTTCATACTTCGCTGATAATTTACCATTCTCCACACCTGAGAACGGGATTATTCTAGATATGGTTGGCGATATCGATTTAAACATTTCTATCGAACGAAACTCATACCGCCAAAACCCTGAATTGGTAAAAGCACTTTGGAAGCAGGCTGAAACTCTGCGTTTGCCTGCTTTTAAAAATTGGTTGGGATATGCTGTGTATGATGATCATGTACCTTTATGGGAAAAAGCCCAGATACCAGCTGTGGATATAATTGATTTTGAGTATCCTAATCGGTCTACCAATTTCTGGCATACTCACCAAGACGTACCAGCAAATTGTTCACCAAGAAGCCTTTGGCAAGTGGGCACCCTGCTAACACACTATATCTATAATTTAGAAACCAATGATTGAAATAAAACAGCACTTTTGTTATCTTCGTCCCATGAGAATTTCAGTTTTCGCTCTGGTTGTACTTCTCTTGTGGGGATGTTCTAAACTGCCCGAGGCTCCAGAATCTGTTGATCCTTTACAAAATCTCCAATTTGAATTTCTCCAATATGCAAACAAACTTTATTTTGCTGCGGAGGTTCAGCCAGAGTATCTAGGGAATTCGCTTGATTCGGTAATGGTACTATGGTATGGGACTCAAGTCAATTCATTACCAGACAGAGTTTCCTTGAATAATGCTGGTATAGAAGGTGATATTATTTCTGGCGATAAAATATATTCCCGAAGAATCTCAAATACTCAATTAACTTTGGATAATCCCATCGATAGCTCAGCAACAGGGCTTGTATATTTAAATGTTCAGGCCTATTATAAGGGAAATCAGATTGCATTGGAGGATTCGTTTCAGCTTGGTAATATTCGACCGATAATAGTTCAAGTAACTTTCCCAGATACGATGACCCGACCTCCGGATCCGTATATACTAGTTGATACAATTAAAGTCGAAATATTTGACGCAAACGGTGTATCTGATATACAGACTTGTTACATGATGTTTCAGAAACCAGATTTATCCTATTCAAACAATGGCAATCCTATTCTGTTATATGATGACGGTATCATCGATCAGCATATGTTTCTCTGGGATGAGTTCGCTGCCGATGGAATTTTTTCCAGGTTAATCACAATCGGATCTGATAATCCAATTGGAATTTATAATGCTTATTTTTATGCCAAGGATTTCTTTGGAGCAGATGCTGAAGTTGTCATAAAAACAGTTGTGGTAATTGAGTGAAAAAAACAGTTTTATTAATCGGGATTATATTTTTTATTTCCATATCTGTTGGACAAAATTTTGTACCAACATATGTCTCTTTACGAAAAACAAATTTGGACTCATCTGGAATAATTAATGAACTCACAAGCAATGTTATTTCCGAAATCAAACTTCAGGGAAACAGTACAGTCTGGCTGGGGACAGGGCAGGGATTAGCTATGATGCAGGATTCGATATCTGTTTTTGCGATGGGTTCTCTAACAATTGAGGAACCCGACACGATTATGCTTTTAACAGATGGGATTTCTGCTATTGCTGTAAACGATAGTTCTATAATAGTTGCTGGTGCAACCGATGACGGAGTGACACCAGTAGGAGCAGGATTGTACTTTGCTGAGGATGCCCTGGATTCTACAATTTCTTGGATTCATTTTTCTCAACCCGTAGATAATCAGACCGATACATTAGCCGATTTTGCTAATAAGTATTTCCGGGCTCTTCCTATTACTGTTTCAAATAATAATGTAACATATGATGCAGCGATATCTGACGATTACATCTGGATAACCAGCTGGGCTGGAGGACTTCGGCGTATACCCTTGCAAAATCTTGCTGGGGATTCCTCTTGGACAAGAGTCCCTTTGCCTTTAGATGATATGGACGTGCTCACGACCTGCAGTGATACCTCCTATGCTGAGAATATTTTGAAGGATTATTATCTGAACCCTCGGGATCCTTTGGATGATGGAAACCATAATCACAAAGCGTTCAGTGTGCTGGCTTATGGTGATACAGTCTGGGTGGGGACAGCCAACGGCATTAATCGCGGTCTTCTTGGTCAAAACGGATGCATTGATTGGGTACATTTTTCTTTCCCTCAAGATGGAATTTCCGGGAATTTTGTAGTGGGCCTTGCCCGGCAGGTCTGGGGAAATACAAACATTATATGGGCAGTCACTATAAATGCTGAGGATCAAGGCGAAGAACGAGGGTTAAGCTATACTATCGATGATTCCACCTGGCACACCGCACTAATCGGGGAAAGGATTTATAATGTTTATGCAGAGGATTCACTAGTTTTTGCAGCATCGGAGAATGGTTTGTGGAAATCAATTATTGACGACCCCCATGATACACCAATGTGGGCATTATTTGAGCCGGCAATACAGGCGATCCTCCTTGAGGACTCACTTGTATTTGATACAGACGAGATTTTAACAAATGAAGTTATATCTTTTGCCTTTGATAATCGACCATACTATTCCCAAGCGGTACTCTGGTTGGGAACTCTGGATGGTCTCGCCAGATCCAGTGATATTGATGGCAGTAACTGGCAGATATTTCGGGCTGAATATGATCCCACCGATCTATATGCGTATCCAAACCCTTATTCTCCTTATTCCCATAATGTTCTTGATGGTGATGGCTATGTTCGGTTTCATACCAGCGGGGTGGTTTCATACACTATTGAAATGTCTATTTATAATTTTGCATTGGGTAATGTTTTTAATAAAAAATACGATTCCCGTTCAGGTACAGAATCTCTTAAATGGGACGGTAAGGACCAAAATGGAAAGTTGGTGGATAATGGTGTTTATTTTATAAATCTTAAGTTTGCAGAAAAACAGAATCTCAGTCCTGAAGATCACTGGCTGAAATTGATTGTGGTGAAATGATGAGAACTGGTTTCCTGAATCTTCCGTATCTGGCAGGATTTATGCTGTTTATGAACGTAGTTTTTTCTACTGATTATGCCAGTTATTCTGGTGGTTTTTTAAGAATGGGAACAACTGCCCGGTCAATTGCTATGGGAAGCGGATTTACTGCGGAACTGGACCAGGGCTTTACAGCTTATCACAATCCGGCAGGTATTTCATTTGTAACAAACAGACAGGCGTCAGTTACAAATCATAGCTTACAACTGGATCGTAATTTTTATGTTGCAAGTTTTGAGACGAATTTACCTCCAACAGCTGGGATTGGGATTGCCTGGATCAGGGCTGGAGTGAATCAAATTGACGGAAGGACAGAAGAAGGAGAACATACGGGTTTTTTATCAACAAGTGAGGATGCTTACTTCATCAGTTTTGGACAGAAGTTACGACCGTGGCTTTCCGTGGGGATTAATATTAAACTTCTGCGACTCCAACTTCCCATGAATGAAAGTGGTCTAGTAGGATCAGGGATGGGATTTGATTTAGGAATAATTATTCGTCCATCACCTCCTTTATCCATTGGCTTAGTTATTCAGGATTTGAATTCTAACTATCTTTGGCAGACCAGTGAAGTTTTTGCAGAGCAGGGTCGAATATATAAAGAGCAGTTTCCAGTTATTTATAGGATTGGCACGAATTATCGTTCTAAAAGAATTTATTTTGTGGGAGATTTTGGTGTCATTACGGATTATGAAGATATTTTAGGAATCCCTATTCGGTTTGGCGGAGAATATCAGTATAAAGAAAACTATTTTTTCAGGGCGGGATTTGGTAATTCAAGAGTTTCTTTAGGTGTAGGGATGAAATATATTTTGTTCAATGAAAAAGATTCCTCTATTGATTATGCTTTTGTAACGGAACCTGCACTCAATTTTGCCCATGTATTTACGGTTTCGATTCAATTCTGACTGGTTGAATAGAAATATTGTTTAATTAAATCTATATTCGATGAATAGAATTTTTCATCTGTTAACTGTTTTTATATTTATCCTGAACACTTCCGTTTTTGGAATTGGGACACAGTTTCTTTCTATTCCAAGCACGGCCCTAGAACTTGCAGTGGGCATTAACCCTGTCTTAGATGGGGGGTCTTTTTCTAATCCAGCTTCGCTCATTTTAGACAAATCAAATCCTGATTTATTCTTTTCCCACGGTTCCTGGCTGGCGGGTGTGACCGGATCAACAATTCGTTTTTCAAGAGGATTTACCTATGGAACTGGTGGGTTTCAAATCCGCTATGCTGGGTTAAATGATCTGGAATTTCGAACGAGTACGCCTACTGACAATCCACTAGCAGAGTTTGGAGCTTACGGTGTTTCGTTCGGTGGGTTTTACAATCGAATTTTGGGAAACACCCGTTATGGACTGGCTTTGCAGGCAGTCAGCTTTCAAATCTATAATGAATCTTCCAAAGGCTATGCTGTAGACTTTGGATTGGCTCGGACATTTGGAAAAAACTTCACTTTTGGGGCATCACTTTTAAATATGGGTTCCATGTCACTGCTATCGAATAAATCTTCTCGTCTGCCTTTACGTGTTTTGGGTGGTGTTTGCTATCATTTTTTTCAGAAGGATTGGGGAAACAAAATATTTCTTTCTGCAGAAAACTCTTCTCTGGTTTCAGGAATGATATTTCGTATAGGGAACGAATTCAGTTGGAAACAACTGGTCATTCAGACGGGATCTCAATTTTCCCAGGAAGTTACAACGGTTTCCGGTGGTTTTGGTTTCAGGTTGGGAATCTACCGTTTCCAATACGGTGTGCAGGTTGGCTCCCAGAATCTTGGAATTTCTCAGATGCTGGATATTTCAGTTACGCTCCCATAATTAATGCCGTCAAAACAAAATTCTATTCAGATTTATGTCATTATTGCATTAACTGCAGTCCTCCTTATTCTAGCAGTTCGCCTGTTACTTTTGCACAGGGAATTACAGGAAATAAAAAAGGAATTTGCTCCTAAAGATGTGGAAGAGATTGTAGAGGAAAAATCTATTGCTGGAGAATTAACTATCATTATTGATGATTTTGGGTATAGAAATGATGAAGTCTCTGACGGTTTCTTATCACTTGGAGTAAATTTAACATTTGCAGTTATTCCGGGGCACAAGTATAGCGGATCGTTTGCAAAAAAAGCTTTTGAAAAAGGATATGAAGTTATCGTCCATATGCCTATGGAATCTCATGCGCCATTCAGCGGGGAGGAAGAATTTGTTCTGAATACAGATATGACAAGCAGTGAAATTGAGAGCAGGATGGAGAAAGTTATTTCCCACTTACCACAGGCAGTCGGGATGAATAACCATCAGGGATCCAAAGCAACGGAAAATAGACGAGTAATGAATGTGGTTGGGTCTGTCTTGAAGAAGTATGAAAAGTATTTTGTTGACAGCCGGACAACACCAGAAACCATAGCGGGATCAATGATGATGAGTCTTGGCGTACACACCGCGAACCGGGACATATTTCTAGATAATGAAGCTGATCCGTACCTGATAAACAAACAACTGGATCAACTTATTTCAACTGCTCAACATAAAGGGTCGGCAATTGGTGTTGGTCATGCCAGACCAATGACTCTTCAAGTTCTCCAAAAAAGAATCCCCGAGTTAGAAAAAGCTGGTTTTCAATTCAAATTTGTTTCCAGTCTGTACAAATAATATTAAAAACCATATGCAAATTTATTGTAAAGTAACCCGTGGTAATCATGTAGAAAGCCAGCATTTAATTTATGCTGTTGCTGTAAATGAAGGCGGAAAAATTATTTTTTCAACTGGAGATCCAGATTATCAAACCTGCATCAGGTCATCCCTCAAACCATTCCAGGCAGCAGCGAGTGTACATGCAGGTGCTGTGAAATCTTCAGGGTTTACCGATGAGGAATTAGCTCTCATGTGTGCTTCACACAATGGGGAAGAAATTCATGTAAAAACGGCCAAATCTATGATGAATAAGCTGGGTTTTTCAAAAGACCATTACGAATGCGGAATTCATGCACCTTATGATAAAGAATCCAAGATAGCACTTCTTCACAAGAAAAAAGATTATTCACCTTTCGATAATAATTGTAGTGGAAAACATGCAGGCATGCTGGCATTGGCCAAACACCTTGGAGTGAAACCTGCTGGATACACCAATCGTGATCATCCTGTTCAAAAAACTATTTTTGATCTTTTGCGAATTTATTCTGGTCAAAATGAGATTGTAACAGCAATTGATGGATGCAGTGCGCCAACACCCTTTATGTCCTTGCACAGTATTGCATTATTATTTCAAAAGCTCGCAAGCGGACAGTATCCGGAACTGGAAGAGGTATACCAGGCTATGGTACACCATCCGTATCTCGTGGCAGGCCGTAATCGCTTTGATACAGATTTTATTAAAGTTATGACAGGAAAGGCAATTACAAAAGTCGGTGGAGAAGCTGTCCGTGGAGTTGCTTTTCGCAACAAAAATGGCGAAACATTTGGTCTTGCGTTAAAAGTATTGGATGGAAATCAGCGGGCTAACCCAGTTGCGACCATGGCTGTACTAGAGCATTTAAAATTCATCGAGGAAGAAGATTTAGCTGGGCTTAAAGATTACAGAAATCCTAAATTATTTAATCTTAGGAAGATTCAAACCGGAAATATTTCAGCTCACTTTGAAAATTAAGTAACGGTACTATTTTTTTACGGTGGATTATGTGAGTAAACGTTAACTGTATTTCGTTGAATTGTTAAATTAGGTAGAGAGAGCATTTATTCTGTGAAAGATTTCAATCTAATGAACAAATCTTTATTTCTTGTTTTTTTATTTCATCTTTTTTTAATGGGACAGGATTGTCCTCCTTCGGACACAGTACAGGTAAATCCGCCGCAGGATCTCTGGTCAATCCCATACGAAAACAATTGGAACGGATTGGAAGTAATGACGTGGAATGTGCAAGAGTTTCCCACCAGCAGCAACACAGTGAATTATGTTTCGGAAATTATAAGTGACATCCTTCCAGATATAATCGCTTTCCAGGAAATCAGCGATATCCCAGATTATGAAAATTTTGCATCCATGAATCCTGCTTATAATTTTATTCACACAAATTATGGAAGTGAAGTGAATCCGGATTTGGGTATGGCTGTAAGGAATGACTGTGTGGAAATAGTAAATTACACAACATTATTTTCCTCGGAGGGATGGGCATTTGCATATCGGTATCCGCTGAAAGCCGAATTGCAGTGGGGGTGTGGGGATGCTGCAATCACTATTCAGTTAATTAATATTCACATGAAAGCTTTTGATGAAGGATTTAACCAGCGGTTGGTAGCCTCTCAGATTTTGGCAGATTACATCCAAAATAATATAAGTGAAAATATCATTGTCGCAGGTGATTATAATGATGAAATAGATGACCCAGAGAATGACAATTCGCTCTGGCCCTTGGTTGAAGATCAGAATAGTTATTTTACTACAACCTCAATTGCAGGAGATAACTATTACAATTCATTCCCGTGGGGGATGTACGCTAGTTTTATTGACCATGTCTTAATTTCTGCTGAATTATTTGATGAAAATATGTTATCAGGGGAAATTGAAACTTTAAGGATTGATGATTATACTGGATCTTCAACTTATCAATATCATATTTCAGATCACCGACCAGTAGTTTGGAAGATTAATGTTGATGTTGTTGAACTTTCAACGGGACTTGTTATTAATGAAATCATGAATAACCCGGTCAACGTTACCGATTCTTACGGAGAATGGTTTGAAATGACCAATACAGGTACAGATACAATAGATCTGAATGGACTGACGCTTAAAGACGATGGCGGAGATCAACATACAATTTCACAGATGGGAGGATTATTGTTGGAACCAGGGGAGTTCGTTGTTCTTGGTGTGAATGACAACCCGGCTGAAAATGGGGGAGTCAACGTAGACTATGTTTATTCCAATTTTGCGTTGGGTAATGGGTGGGATGAGATCATTTTTGAACATCCTACCGGTGCTATTTTAGATGAAGTCTGGTATGACAATGGTGCTTCTTTTCCTGATCCTTCAGGAGAGAGTATGATGTTGATTGACCCCTACAGCGACAACAGCCTTGGTGTCAATTGGACAACTTCAGAAGTACCGTTTGGTGATGGCGATTTTGGAACACCCGGATTGCCAAATGCCTCTTCAGGAATCTTATTGGAAATTGATAATATTGCAGGATGGAATTTGATAGGGCTTCCAGTTGATGTTGTGGATGGTAGTTACCTTGAAATTTTTCCTGAGGCTAATACAGGAACTTTATATGCGTATAATGGAATGTACATCGATGCAGAAACTCTCACCCCAGGGATTGGTTACTGGTTACGATTTGATTCTGACGGAACCAGTCTTGTTGAAGGACTGGAGATCTTCAATCTGACTATTGAACTTGTTGAAGGTTGGAATATGATTACGGGAATAACAAGTTCAGTACCCGTCGCTTTAATCCAGGATCCTGATGGGATTATTGTACCGGGAACGATTTACGAATTTGATGGAAGTTATGAGAATACGACTAACCTGGTTCCTGGCAAGGGATACTGGATTCGTACATATTCCACAGGTGATATAATTTTATCTTCGGAATAAAGTTGTAATAACTATTGATAAAATCAGAGAATCTTAATAAAATGTGAGCCCAATTTCTGAAAATTTATTAACAAAATAAGAAAGTGAGTCTCTTATGAAAAATGTAATAATAATTCTTTCGGTTCTTATTAGTAATATATATGGACAGGTTGACTATCAAACCCAGATACAGACCATTTTCAATGACAATTGTACAAGTTGTCATATTAATGGCGGGGGTTACTATGGGGGATTGGATTTATCAACATATGACAACCTCATGTCAGGCAATAGCAATAATGGACCAGTCGTTACTGCCGGAGATGGGGCAAATAGTTATATAATTCAAAAATTACAAGGTACTGCATCTGGAGCACAAATGCCTGATGGAGCAGATCCTTTACCTTCAAATCAGATTAATTTGATAGCTCAATGGATTGATGAAGGTGCATTAGAAACTCCAGCCTCCACGGATGAATTGTTCTTTTCAGAATATATAGAGGGAAGCAGCAGCAACAAGGCTCTTGAAATTTACAATCCCACCGATGCAACTGTTGATCTTGCTGGATATGAAATCTGGAGGATTGCCAATGGCGGTGACTGGTCAGAAGGAGAGGGGAATGCTGTAGATTTAAGTGGATATTCAGTTGATGCAGGTGATGTGTTTGTGATATGTAACAGCAGTATCGCCGAGGAGTATTCAGGGGAATGCGATATTCTTGGTACAACTGCAACGTATTACAATGGTGATGATGCAGTTGGGCTTGCTCATAACGGTGTATTGATTGATGCTGTTGGTGAAGAAGGAGATGATCCGGGCTCCGGCTGGGCTGTTGCTGGAATAACAGACGCAACTAAGGAACATACCCTTGTTCGTAAAGCATCGGTGACCCAGGGCAATACTGACTGGGCGTCTTCCGCCGGAACAGACGCCTGTGATTCTGAATGGAGCGTTTATGACCAAAATACATTTGATTATCTGGGATCTCATAATATTGGCAGCGGGAATGCTGCTCCGGTTGCAAATGCCGGGCCTGACCAGGTTGTAGATCCTGAAGAAACAGTGCAACTGGATGGAAGCGGAAGTTATGATCCTGAATGTGCAGAATTTTCCTATTCCTGGGATGGTCCTGAAGATATAACCCTGGATGATCCCAGCTCAGCAACACCATCGTTCACTGCACCAAGTTACTCTGAAACAACGCTTTTAACATTTACGTTAACTGTTACTGATGATCAAGGAGATTCAGATAGCGATATTACGGAAATTACAGTTTTTGTTGAGCAGGGATTAACCATAGCAGAAGCGCGAGCGTTGGGGGTAGGTGAAATTGTTACCGTCCAAGGTGTTGTTACAACTCCGAATTTTCAGAGCAGCCATACCGAGTATGTGATACAGGATGCTACAGCAGGCCTTGTCGTTTTCGGTTATGGAGTCACAGATGTTGATTTGAATGTGGGAGATGAAATCAGGGTAACCGGTGAGACTGAAGAATATAATGGAAAATTTGAAGTGGCAATAACCGGATCCCAGGATATAACTGTATTGGGGACAGCTGATCTTCCTGAACCCCAGGTCATTACTGTTGCTCAGCTTAATACGTATGGAGAAGATTACGAAAGTGAACTCATTATTATTCAAAATGCTGTGATAGATGATGGTGAATGGCCAGACGAAGGATCGAGCGCAAATATTGATATTACAGATGATGGTGGAGTATCAGTCGTGATAATGAGAATTGACAGTGACACCGAGATTGATGGTTCACCTGATCCAGGTTGGCCCTCTCATGTAACCGGTGTAGGTGGACAATATACAGTGTACCAGATTTTACCGCGTTTTCTCACCGATTTTGAGTCTGCAGGAGATAATCAATATCCTGTGGCAGATGCTGGGGATGACCAGCTTGTAAATCCCGAAGATATAGTGATACTTGATGGATCGAGCAGTTATGATTCAGATGGAACGGTTGAAGGTTATCTCTGGGCACAGACTGAAGGTACAGAAGTCACTCTGAGTGATACTGAACCAGAGGATGGCATTGCAACTTTTACTGCGCCCTCTGTAGATGGAAACGTTGTTTTAACTTTTTCGTTAACAGTTGAAGACAACCTTGGAGATACTGGAACTGATCTTGTTTCTATTGTTGTTTCAGGAGGCGAGACCTCTATTTATGACATTCAATATACAACGGTGCAGGGCGATTTTTGTTTTGATTCTCCACTCATGGGTGAAGTTGTTGTTACCAGTGGTGTTGTTACTGCTGTTCAAAACCCTGGCTCATATTCCAATTTCTATGTACAGGATTTTGGGTATGATTCCTGGAGTGGCGCATATGTCTATGATAATACTCAATCTCCAGCAGTAGGTGATGAAGTGACGTTTGCTGCAACAGTATTTGAATATTACAGTTTTACCGAACTGACTGATCTCATCGGTTTTTCAGTCGCATCATCAGGGAATGCAGTTACTCCAAAGGATATTACAACTGGTGAATTGGCAGCTGGCTGCACATTTATTGGTGAAGCTTTAGAAGGTATGCTTGTCCGGGTGACTGATGTTGAAGTAGTGGCAGAATCTGATGAAAATGGTCAATGGTATGTAGATAATATAAATGGAACTGGTTTGTGTCAAATAGATGATGGAATGTTTGACGGAACACCGCCAACACCTGCTGCAGGAACCCATTTTACTGCCATAATTGGTGTGGTTGATTATAGTTTTGATGAATATGCAATTTTACCAAGATCTTTGGATGATATTCAATCTGAGTCAACTGTTACGGATGTAAACGTTGATCACATTGATAGTTGGAATATGGTCAGCTTACCATTGATTGTAGATGATGCATCTCAATTATCTCTTTTCCCTACCTCTGTTGAAGGAACGCTTTATAGTTTCAGTGGAGCATATAATAATGAATCAGCACTCGTCTCCGGTGAGGGTTATTGGCTGTTTTTCAACAGTGCTGGAAGCGATGTGCTTAGCGGGACAGCGGTGAACAGTGCCACTGTTTCTCTCGTGCCGGGATGGAATATGATTGGAAGTATTACGCAGGAAGTCAGTGTTGATGCTATTAGTGACCCTGGTGACATTATTGTTACGGGGACTGTCTATGGCTTTGATGGTGCATATAATAATGCAACTATGATTACGCCAGGAAAAGGATATTGGATTAATGCCTCTGCTTCAGGTGATATTACGCTTTCGAGTGGATCTGCTAAAACAAGATCAAGTCAATTCAGCTCTCTTAGTGAGGCTAATATTATAAGCTTCAACGGTAGTGAATTGTATTTTGGAGTTCCAATTTCTGATGAACAAAGATTGAGTTATAGCCTTCCTCCGAAACCTCCCGCCGGAGCTTTTGATGTGCGCTTTTCAAATGGTTTAAAAGCAATGGACAACACAGGTACCATTGAACTAATGAACAATGCAGATAACTTGACAATTCATTTCCAAATTGTAGAAAAAAACCAGGAGGAGGGACAACGATGGTTGCTGACTGCTAAAAATGGCGACGTGTATGAATTGGAAGACTCAGGGGAAATTGTCATCAATGGATCTGTTAACGGGTTTATGCTCACCAAGGCAGAAACAATTCCAACCAGTTTCAGCCTTTCTCAAAACTATCCCAATCCGTTCAATCCTGTGACAAAAATCACGTATCAATTGCCTAAAGAATCGTATGTTGTTATCAGTATCTACAACCTCATTGCTCTTGGAATCTTTGCTGTCCCACATGACTTTATGGTGCCCTTTTTGTTGAACTTCACTAACCAAATCAACGATTTTCTGACCAATGAGGTTGTAGATACTGATAACAACATACGATTCTTTAGGCAATTGATACGTGATTTTTGTCACAGGATTGAACGGAT
>JYMV01034329.1_pt1 | contig 19626 bp, 21 predicted proteins | sample 338911 | NCBI WGS metagenome assembly JYMV01 (sample SAMN03354496, study PRJNA234377) | hydrothermal vent metagenome | biome: Deep sea; feature: Hydrothermal plumes at the Eastern Lau Spreading Center, Western Pacific Ocean; material: Seawater | place: Tonga | collected 2009 | depth 2000 m m
GGGCTTGATGCGGGCTCCAGCTACAATTCACATCGAGCATAATTGGAAGTTGGTCGCCTCCTGCGGCCCGTGTTGCAGCTACTGGTTCTATTGTATTTTCATGAAGTTTTATGAAGCGATACCCTCGCCCGAGTGCCTCCTCGGTGAGGCGTGCACACACGTCGGGGTCTTGATATTTTAACAGGCTCGCGTAAGCGGGAATTTCATTTCTGTGAGCACCACCCAGCATCTTATAGAGAGGCAGCCCTGCTGCTTTGCCGGCGATATCCCAGAGCGCAATGTCGAGCCCGCTTAGTGCGAAGGTAGTAACACCGTACCGGCCAAATATGTGGGTCTTAAGAGCCAAATCATCCATCAAAGATTCAATCTGGGTCGCGTCACGACCAAGTGCCAATGGCGCAATTAAAGTATCGATCGCCGTTTTGGTAGTTTGAATTGCATTAAAACCGAACGCTTCCCCGTATCCGGTAATGCCAGCATCCGTATCGACTCGGACCAGAAGGTGCCCCAGCTCGGTCCAATTCTTGCCGTCGTTAAAATCCGCCAGTGGCCCGCCGTGGGTGAAGGGTATCGGGACTGGGATCGCTTCAATATTTGTTATTTTCACGGCATAGGTTCCGTTGGTTGGGGCGTCTGGATCAGCGTTTTACTAAGCTTTTCAGGAACTGCCAGACTCAGCTATTTGGAGTCCTCCAACTGCCTGTTCAGTTGGTGTCATTTCTACGGTAGTGATGTTGACTCTCTGCGGGGCATCAAGAGCGTGCATAGCTGTGGCAGCAATGTCCTCAGGTTCCAGCAGGGTGAAGCCACTAGTCAGTTCGCGCCCCTGATTTACTCCAAAAGCATGCTCGAAAAATTCTGTGCGTACACGACCAGGACAAATTTCTGTGACCCGAACGCCGCTTCCAACCAGCTCAATTCGAAGATTTTGGCAAAGCATGTGTATTGCCCCCTTGGTGGCACCATACACCGAGGCTTTAATTGGGTGCAGTCCGCCAACGGATCCAATCATTATAATGTGACCGCGGCGGCGCGCTACCAAGCCAGGGGAAATTGCTCTGACAAGGTGCAGCACGGAGGTAACATTTGTTTGGATCATATCGTACACGGCATTTATGTCGGCTTGGTGAAGGGGACCTTCACTGCGTCCGTGTCCCGCGTTATTAATCAGAATGTCGACGTCGAGTCCGTCTGAGGCGCGGTCAATTGCGGATTTGTCGCGGAGGTCTAGTACCAGTGGGATACATCCAGTCTCACTGGCTAACGCTTCAAGGCGATCGCGGCGACGGGCAAGTGCATAAGTTTCTATCCCCCGTTCTGTAAGCGCCCGCACTAACGCTGCACCTATGCCGCTGGATGCGCCGGTTACTAAGGCTGACCGGTAGTCTGACAAAGACATAATCTGTGTTTCCCTGGTACTTTTCGAATGCAAAAATTCTAGATTAAATTGCAACCATCATAAAAAACGCCTGTGCCTGAGTTAGGTAACTGCACCGCATGAGATGTAAAAGCTAAGGCCTTTGGCTATTGGAAATTCCTCATAAGTTTCTACGATTCCCTCAATTGGAATTTCCACAATCTGGATAAGCATATTTGGCTACTGACTTCCTAATTCTGTGCGCGTACGTGCTGCTCCTCGAATTTGGCTCAAGGTTGCGCGTGTAGTTATTTGTTCCGGATCAACAATAAGTTCGATCACTGCGGCTTTACCCGACGCCTGTGCTCGTTTCAGAGCGGGTGCGAACTCTTCCGTCCGTTCAACGCGTTCTCCGTGAGCGCCATAGGCGTGAGCGAGGGCTGTAAAATCGGGATTGGTCAGATCTGTGGCGATTACGCGATCGGGGTATTCCCGCTCTTGATTCATTCGAATGGTGCCGTACATACTGTTGTTAAAAACTAGAATGATTGGCGCCGCACCGTGTTGAAGTGCGGTGGCTAACTCTTGGCCGGTCATTAGAAAACCGCCGTCCCCGACAAAGCTAACCACAGACTGATCAGGGCACGCAATTTGTGCGGCTACTCCGGCAGGTACGCCATAACCCATCGCTCCCACCGTCGGACCAAGCTCTGTACGTGATTTCCGGAAGCGCCAAAAGCGGTGCACCCAACCGCTAAAGTTGCCAGCGTCAACTGTAACAATAGTATCTTGGGCTAGAGCTTCCTGTAGATGCTTTACAACGAAAGCTAGGTCGAGTTCTCCGCCTAGATCATCCGGATCTTGTGTTTTTAAATAATCTTTACGCGCGGCCTTTGCCCAGGTAACCCAAATGTTTCCATCGACTGGATCGAGTTCGCTTACCTGCTGTGCAAAGGAAGACATGCCAGATAGGATTGCAATGTCGGGCTGAAACACTTTTCCAAGTTCGTGGGCATCCGCATAGACATGAACTAAGCGCTGCTTCGGTACCGGCGGCATGATAGTGGTGTAGCCTTTGGTAGTCATTTCGCCAAGCCGCGCGCCTACCACTAACAAGAAGTCCGAATCTTTGACTCGTTGTACAAGGGCCGGATCGACGCCGGAGCTTAGATCACCGATGTAGAAATCATTCTGATTGTCAAATAGGTCTTGGCGCCGGAACGACACTGCTGTTGGGAGGCAATTATCTGATGCGAACTTTGCGATATTGGCGCAGGCTTCTGGATCCCAGCCGCCTCCACCAAGGATCATCATAGGGCGAGCTGCTTTTGCTAATGCTTCAAGCACTTCAGTGAGTTGTTCCAGTGCGGCGTGCGGTTGAACCGCCTGCACCGGCTTGCCATCGACCACTGTGCATTCCTCAACCAGCATATCTTCTGGCAGAGCGACGACAACCGGTCCAGGACGTCCGGATATTGCAGTAGTAAGCGCGTTGTGGATTATTTCAGGAATTCTGTAAGGATCATCGATCTGGACCGCCATCTTTGCCATTGGCGGTGCAAACATGCGGCCGTAATCGATTTCCTGAAACGCTTCACGGCCCAACAATTTTCGTGCGACTTGACCGACAAGTAACATCATTGGAGTTGAGTCTTGCATGGCAGTGTGAACAGCAATTGAAGCGTTACAGGCTCCGGGCCCGCGTGTGACGAAACAAATCCCTGGCCGTCCTGTGACTTTTCCGTATGCCTCGGCCATAAAAGCCGCACCGCCCTCTTGCCTGCAGGTGATTACGCGCGCACGGTTGCGTGCACCGTAAAGTGCATCCAGCGCCGCCAGATAACTTTCCCCTGGAACCGCAAATACTGTATCGACATCGTTCAACAAAAGCTGGTCGACTAGAATTTGACCGCCTGTACGTGGCGTCCCTTTTTTGCTCAATACAACCTCCTCGACAATTGGGGTGAGCCTAAACTAAAACTGGATCAGATCCCAATTTCGCTCAGCGGAAGACTAGGTTTCGTTTATCGGTTTGGCTAAAAACGATCTACGGCCACACTTTTTATCAGTGCAAAAACTGATGTTCCAATGGCGAGGTTAAGATTTTGATGTGCAAGCGTTGTTATCCGAGCATCAATCGTAAGTTGTGTTGCAAGTCGAATTTTAACGTCTACGGTACTAGTGTCGATTTTCTCAATACTTTCGATCACGCCAGGCAGTACATTGAGAACGCTTATATCTTGAGGTTTGCTGAGCGCAATTGAGATGTTGCGTGCATTCAAACGTAATCGAAGTGGCGAGCCCGGAGGAAGTTTCAATCCCGGAACGCGTATTAACCCGGCCTGTGTTTCCAGACTGGTAAGTCCGAAAGTCGTATCATGGCTGATAACAGTACCCGAGACGATGGTTGAGGGATTGTTTTGCCCAAGCAGCAATCGTGCTTCAGCATGGTTTGCAACCGTTTCTGCAGGTCCAACCAAAACGGTACGGCCTTTGTCGATTAAGGCGATCTGGTCGGAGAGCCGAAGCACATCGTCAATATCATGACTTACGTAGACAATAGGTAGTCGCACCTGTTGGCGTATCTGCTCGATGAAGGGGAGAATTTCATCTTTGCGAGCCATGTCGAGGCCGGCTAGTGGCTCGTCCATTAAGAGTGCACGTGGATTTGCCAATAGGGCTCTTCCCACTGCGACACGCTTTTTTTCACCACCCGATAAAGAACTCGGTCTGCGTGACAGAAGATGCTTAAGACCGAGTAGTTCCACCATCTCATCGAAATCCAGGTATCGATCCGCTGTCGGTGTCAAATTTTGTCCGTAGCATAAGTTTCCTTTAACCGTTAAATGCGGAAATAAGAGATTGTCTTGAAAGATGTATCCAACCCCACGCTTGTTAGGAGGCTGATCAATGGCGTGAGCCGAATCAAACAAGACATCACTGTCGATTGCTATCCGCCCATCGCGTGGCTTAACCAATCCAGCAATCATGTTGATGATAGTCGTTTTTCCCGCGCCCGAGCGGCCAAATAGGGCTGTGAGAGTTCCGGCTTCCGTCATGAATGTGGCATCGATTTCAAATTGGTCAATCGCCCCTTTGATTTTTACCTCAAGCATCGCTCAGCCTCCGAGCCTAGTGCGAATGCGCCGAGCTAAAAATTCGGAGATGAAAAGTGAAAGCAAAGCAAGTACGACTGCAATTACGGTTAGGCGCATTGCCATGGCATCTCCACCTGGCACTTGCGTGAAGGTATAAAGCGCTAATGGTAATGTGCGGGTTTCACCTGGGATGTTCGATACGAAGGTGATGGTTGCTCCAAATTCTCCTAGACTCCGAGCAAAACCTAAAACTACTCCGGTGAGGATGCCTGGGGATATCAACGGCAGGGTGATGGTTAAGAAAACTCGGATAGGTCCTGCTCGCAGGGTTCTTGCTGCTTTTTCCAAGCCTTGGTCAACTGTTTCCAACGATAAACGAATAGCACGTACCATCAATGGAAAGCCCATTACGGCCGATGCGATAGCGGCACCTTCCCACTTAAACGCAACGCTAACTCCTAGGGCCTCGTATAGCCATTCCCCGATGAGGCCTTTTCGCCCAAGCATTACCAGCAATATATAACCGATCACGACTGGTGGTAAAACCAGCGGCAAATGGATGAGACCGTCGACCAAAGTTTTTCCAAAAAAATTGCGACGTGCTAGGAGCCAGGCAAAAAACAAGGCGAACGGTAGGCTGAACCATACGCTCCAGAACGCTACCCGCAGGCTTAATTCAATGGCGAGCCATTCGTCTGTGCTAAGCGGGAACATTATTTACTGTGGGGTAAATCCATGAACTTTAAAAATGTTCATTGCTTCTGCACCCGTGAGAAAATCGTAAAAGGATACAACAGCCGAACGATCCTGGTCCGATACAATTCCAAAGCTGTAAATGATGGGGGGATGGGATTCATTGGGGAAATGGTCGACTATCCGTACTTTCTTACTTGCCGTGACATCGGTTTCGTAAACGATGCCAAGCCTTGTTTCACCACGTTCGACCAATGCCAAGGTATTTCGCACATCGCTGCCTGGTGCCAGCTTGTCTGCGACCATCGGCCAGACGCCAAGGGATTTTAATGCCGCTGCAGAATATAGCCCGGCGGGAACGGAATCGGGATCCGCAATAGCCAGGCGGCTGTCGCCGAGCGCCTTGGCGAGGGGGAAATTGGTTTTGATTTCAAGATCAATTGCGCTGTCGACCGGTGTGACTAAGACGAGGCTGTTGCCCAGTGCGTCTTGTCGACTGGTTGGTTCAATGAGATCATTTTCGATCAGCATATCCATCCAGTCGAGGGAGGCTGAGATGAATATATCGGCGGGAGCTCCGTTTTCAATTTGTCGAGCAAGGGCTGAACTACTTGCAAATAAATTGATGATCTTGTCGTTGGATTTGGCTTGATAGGACTCAGTGATAGCTGTCACTGCGTCGCTCAGGCTTGCAGCTGCGAGCAGCCAAACATCCTCAGCGGTTGTCTGTCTTGGCACCGTAAACAGCAGCGCACCGCTTACGATTGCGAACAAAAGAAAGGCACGCACTTAAACCAATTCCCGTTGGCTAGGTGCGCGCCTAAATAGTTTAGATTGTCTACGCACTCAAACCCACTCGACAGGTATGGATAAAGGGGCACCCCGTCATATACCATGGTATATGACGGGGTGTTATATATAATGGAATATAACGCTATATGTCAACAGCCTAACCGTACAATTTTGGTGTTAGGTTTGTTCAGTTTGCGTCTGGTGGATGGTCGGCCAATAGTTGAGCAAATGATTTCATATGTGTGCTAACAGCGGCGGTGGCTGTCTTTTCCATTGTTTGATATTTCGCGAGTACAGTTGCCCCGAATTCGGTCACTTTTGCGCCACCGCCTCCCTTGCCGCCTGGCGAAGCGTCAACCAGTGGTTTCCGAAAGCACCGGTTCATGGTGTCGACAAGCAGCCAAGCGCGACGGTACGACATATTCATACGACGGGCGGCCGCCGAGATTGATCCCGTCTCTCGGATGGCTTTTAGAAGCGCGACTTTCCCCGGTCCGACCGCTATTTCTGGGCCAAAAAGGAGGCGCAGTCTAAGTTTCCTAACGTCAGCCATTTTCTTATCTGATAACCCGACATTGGGTAGTGTGTTGTTTAGTACCATATGCCGTTTCAGTGAGTTTAATCGACATCGAAAATTTTATGAATAACTCTGTCTCCGGGACGGATCCCTGACTGACGAGTAACCCCCGCATTAAATTCAATAACCACCATAGTCGGAGCCCCCGCTGGTATCGTTTTGAGAGACAAGGGGGTGGTATTCTCAACAATTCGGTGGATCGTACCGTGCTTATTAACAAAAAGCATATCTAAAGGGATGAAAGTGTTTTTCATCCACATAGCGAGGCGCGTTTCCTTGCCAAAATTGAACAACATTCCGGTATTTCGCGGTAGCTCCCGACGGAACATTAGGCCACGTTGACGTTGCGTATGGGTGTTCGCGATTTCTACGACAAAATGATGCTGGCCAGCAGCGGACTCTATCCAAATCTCAGAATTCTCATATGCAATATCTTCGGCATGCACTTGTCCGAGACTACATGTGCCGATTACCAGCCAGGCAAAACAAAAGGCCCAGTTGGTACAACAGCTTTTCCAGTTCATGTTAGTCCTGTTTCGCCTCACGTCGTATAAACAGGCTCTGTCGCATGACAGTTACAATATTAAGGGTGTTATTGCGTGGGCGTAGGTACGACAGTGGGACGATCAACATAGCAGTTTCTGAATTTTCTAGCGAAAAAGGTGTTTGTACCATGCCTGTTGGTTAGCGTCTGGAAGCTAAATCGAGGCGTGCTAGCCCGTGTTTAAGATCACTAATCAAATCGTCCGGATCTTCGAGCCCAGCATGAATTCGAAGTGCTGGCCCGGGCGGATCCCAAGTTGTTGCTGTGCGCTGCTTTCCAGGATAAGTAGGGATAATCAGACTTTCATAACCACCCCAGCTATATCCCATTTTAAATAATTTCATGCCGTCCAACATTGCGGCTAGTGCGGCCTTTGTAGCTTTTTTCAAAACCACGCCAAACAGACCACTAGCACCTTGGAAGTCCCGTAGCCAGAGAGAGTGGCCCGGGTCATCCGGGATCCCCGGGTGAAGCACGCGCGCAACTTGGTTTTGTGCCTTTAACCATTTGGCGATCGTCAATCCGGTTTCCATGTGGCGATCAAGTCGAACTCGCAAAGTGCGTAGGCCGCGTTGGCCGAGGTAGATATCGTCGGGTCCTGGTGGTGCACCGAAGTCTAGTGCCGCGCGCTGAACGCTTTCAAATGCTGATTCTGTGGTTGTTATGACACCGAGCATCGCATCGGAATGGCCCACGATATATTTGGTTGCTGCCTGGATTACTACGTCAACACCGTGATCGAATGGTCGGAAGAAGAGGGATGTGGCCCAAGTATTGTCCATCAAAACGGTACAGCCCTGAGCGTGTCCTGTGTCCGTAATAGCACTGATATCTTGGATCTCAAAAGTTTGCGAACCTGGTGATTCGGTAAATATAATTCGGGTCTCGGGACGAATAAGTTCGCCAATCTCGGTACCGATTAGAGGGTCGTAGTAGGTTGTTATGATGCCGAACCGAGAAAGTAAACCGTCGCAGAGTGCGCGGGTTGGGGCATAGGCTGAATCGACCATCAAAAGATGATCTCCAGATTTAAGGAACGCCATTAGCGCAACCAAAGTTGCACATTTCCCCGATGCGAAAGCGATTGCTCGATGACCGCCGTCAAGCTCGGCAACCGCATTTTGAAAGGCAAATGTGGTAGGTGTTCCAAAGCGTCCATAGTACGTAGTGTCTCTGTCCAGCCGATGGCTTTGAGAGGCTTCTAAAGCGGCAACCGTAGGAAATAGGATAGTAGAGGCGTGATAGACAGGAGGGTTTACGACCCCGTGATTGGCTTCCGGATCGCGTCCGGCGGTAACGATTAGCGTGTCTTGCTTCATGACAGTATATTTATATTTTGATTGATGTTACCTGGGTTCATTTTAGCAATTTTCCTATGTCATCCCCGACCAATGCCTTCTAGGGTGTGGTTGAGGTAATTATAGCTGGCATGGTACCGTCATTTCCGAGAACGTGATCCTTCGACGCAAATGGACAATACCATGGCCGGCAAAAAAATATCGCTCACCACGAAAATCTTGATTGCGATGATTGCCGGCGCCTTTCTTGGTATTTTGCTGAATTTGTTTGGTGCAGAATCGGGCGCCGTGCAAAGTTTTCTGGTTGATGGTGTGCTGCGTGTGGTCGGCGCGATCTTCATTGCTTCACTCAAAATGATGGTAGTTCCTTTGGTGTTGGTGTCACTCGTATGTGGTGTCACGAACATGGGAAATGTCGCCACTTTGGGGAGAACTGGCGCCAAGGCGCTCGGCTTTTACATTGCAACCACTGCATTAGCTATCACCATCGCGCTGCTCGTAGCGAGTGCTGTATCACCAGGTGCAGGATTTGCAATTACTGACGCGGCAATTGATTTTAAAGCCCAAGAGGCGCCCCCTCTCAGTCAGGTCTTGATCGATTTAGTGCCAAGCAATCCTGTTGCCGCGTTAGCTGATGGTGAGATGCTTCAGATTATAGTGTTTGCACTGTTGCTAGGGGTTGCAATTACGGTTGCCGGAGATAGAGGCCGCCACGTGCTTAACGTATTCACAGACCTAAATTCGGTGATCATGCAGATGGTATGGATCATAGTGCGGCTTGCACCTGCCGGCGTCTTTTGCCTGATCGCACGAACATTTTCGACGGAAGGCATGGAAGCTTTTGTCCCTTTAGCAAAATATTTTTTGTGCGTGGTTGCTGCCCTTGCGGTCCACGCGATCGTCACTTATAGCTTTTTATTAAAACTATTTGGCGGGCTCAGTCCAATAATCTTTTTTCTCAAGATGCGGGCTGCACAATTATTCGCTTTTTCCACTGCGAGCAGTAACGCAACGATCCCGGTAACCCTGGAGTCCGTACAAAACCGTCTCGGGGTAGATAATAGTGTGGCTTCTTTTACCGTGCCCTTTGGTGCCACCATAAACATGGACGGAACCGCGATTATGCAAGGCGTGGCTACCGTGTTTATTGCACAGGTTTATGGCGTCGACTTAAGTCTTGGGGATTTTCTTGCAGTAATTATGACGGCTACTTTGGCATCTATCGGTACTGCTGGTGTGCCGGGGGTTGGACTGATCATGTTAGCAATGGTGTTGCAGCAGGTAGGTCTTCCGGTGGAAGGTATTGCCCTTATCATTGGTGTTGATCGATTGCTCGATATGATGCGTACGGCAGTTAATATTACCGGTGATGCCGCGGTGACCTGTGTCATTGCAAAGAGCGAGGGATGTCTTGATGCCAAACGTTATGCTGATCCATCAGCAGGACTGGCGCCGCTTGAAAAACCGTTGACTCCAAACCGCTGAAGCGTCGTCTATATGTTTAACCAGCCAACTCGTCGAAATCAGGAGCTGGTCACGCGCCGAATTTTTTTTAATCACTTTCCGATAGGGGTATCTATGCGCCCTCCCCATTCGCTCCATGAGCCATCATAGACGGCGACGTCGGTACGCCCGATTAGATGTAGAGCAAGTGCAAGATTGCAGGCAGTGATGCCCGAACCACACGAGGTGATCACCCTTTTCTCTTCTCCAACTCCCGATTTCGAGAAGACCTCCGTCAATTGATCGACAGATTTCATTAAGTGGGTCTTGGGATCATAAAGATCGAGGAAAGGGAGATTTAAACTTTTTGGAATATGGCCGCTCCGCAGTCCTGGTCTGGGTTCGGGTTCTTTTCCTGTAAAGCGTCCTTGGGTGCGTGCATCCAGAACCTGTTCTGCACCGTTTTCTATGTTGCGAAGTAAGTCCTCGGTCGTTCGTAGTAAATCCCGGTTCAACCGAGCAGTAAAATTAGTCGTAGTTGGAACTGGCACCTGATCTTCCACTGGGCCTCCTGATTTTTGCCATATGGGGAGGCCGCCATCGAGCACTGACACGCGATCGTGACCAAAAAGATGGAACATCCACCAAACTCGCGCTGCACTGCCGACCCCAGTGGTATCATACGCAATTATGTGATCGTCATTGCCGATTCCAAGTGCGCTGACCTGACCGGCAAATTTTTCTTCGCTGGGGATCATATGTGGAAGTGGATTCGCATCATCGGCGATCCGGTCGATATCGAAGAATACTGCCCCCGGAATATGCGTCGTCTCAAACTCTGCTAACGGATCACGGTTTATGGTGGGTAAATGCCACGAGCCATCGACCACAGCGACGTGGGGTGAGTTTAAATTCCCAGCTAGCCATTCAGCATCGACTAGCGCTCTAACAGAATTGGTGGCCATCAACGTGAGTGACTTTGCTCAGCTAATGCGATTGTCACCCGACGATTGTGGCGACCTTTATTCTTAATCTTGGTTACTTCGACGAAGCCTATCTCGCCAGTACGTGCAACGTGGGTACCACCGCAGGCCTGAAGATCCACTCCGGCGATATCTATCAACCGAACCATCCCGGCACCCTCAGGAGGTTTGACCGACATTGTCTTAACAAGTGCTGGATTTGCAGAAAGTTCATCATCGGGGACCCACCTCGGTGTTATTTGATGGTTCGCTTTGACCAGACTGTTGAGGTCAGTGTTTATCTCTGATTTGTCGAGGTTAGCTTCGGGAAGATCAAAATCCAGTCGACTTTCTTCAAAGCCAACTTGGCCGCCAGTAACTGCTCCTCCGATAACCGCCGAAAGAAGATGAAGGCAACTGTGCATTCGCATCATCTGGTAGCGGCGTTGCCAGTCAATAGCCGCGACGACGTGTGTACCCGGCGCTAGCATTATATTTGGGGAAGCTGGGATGTGGATTAAGCCCTTCTTAAATTTGCTTTTAACCGTGTCGACAATTTCAATTGCACTTCCATCTGTAAGCTTAAGGAGGCCGGTATCGCCGGGTTGACCACCACCCCGACCATAAAAAACGGTTTGGTCGAGTTGAATGCCCTCTTCATTGCAAGCGACGATGGTTGCTTGGCAGGTTTTGGAGTAGGCATCTTCACGAAACAGCAGTTTAGTTTCAGCGGCCCCCATCAGGCCATCCAATCGGGCACCGGAAGGCCTTTGCCCCTGAGAAATTCGGGATTAAAAACCTTGCTGGCATAGCGGCTTCCGTAGTCACACAGGATTGTAACGATAGTACAGCCAGGCCCAGTTTTTTCTGCGAGTTTGATGGCGCCTGCGACATTGATGCCAGTTGAGCCACCCATTAAGAGGCCCTCATGGTTTAGGAGATCGAAGATCACGTTTAATGCTTCCTCGTCCGTGACCTGTTGAAAGTCGTCGATCGGCGCATTCTCAAGGTTTTTAGTAATTCGACCATTACCTATGCCCTCGGTGATAGATGAACCTTCTGGTTTGGCTTCTCCTTGCGTGTAAAGACTGAATAAGCCGGAACCCATCGGATCTGATAAAACAACCTGTATATCAGTGTTCTGTTCCTTAAGTGCCATTCCAACGCCGGCGATGGTGCCACCTGTACCTACCGAGCACGTGAAGGCATCGATTCGACCGCCGGTTTGCTCCCAAATTTCGGGCCCCGTTCCTTCTGCATGAGCCTGGCGATTCGCGACGTTATCGAATTGATTAGCCCAGACTGCGCCGGCCTTTGTCTTTGTTGCTATTTCTGCAGCCAATTGCCCGGAATAGCGTATGTAGTTGCCAGGGTCACTGTACGGTAATGCCGGCACTAAACGCAGGTCAGCTCCGCACATCCTGAGCATGTCCTTTTTTTCCTGGCTTTGTGTTTCAGGCATTACGATTACTGAACTATACCCGAGTGCCTTTCCGACCAATGCGAGTCCGATCCCGGTGTTCCCAGCGGTTCCCTCGACAATTACGCCACCCGGTTTGAGTTTGCCCTGCCGTTCGGCATCCCGGACTATATATAGCGCTGCCCGATCTTTAACCGATTGACCCGGGTTAAGGAATTCGCATTTACCCAAAATACTGCAGCCCGTTATCTCAGATGCTCGCTTGAGCTTAATAAGCGGGGTATTGCCTATAAGATCAGTAAAGCTGGAGTTTAAGCGCATCAAAACCCTTCTGGGTTATAATTCAGGTGGCTGCTGCCAGGGGGCCACGCTGTATAAAACCTCTCTGCGAATTGTAGCAGTATATTGCAACGACTAAAAACACTAGGGTGCAGCCGTATGCGACCAGGGCACCCATACCAAAAAGCTGATCCTCGCTAGCATATCGAACGAACTGAACACCGTAAGTAAATGGATTGATATTAAAAATTTCAAGATTTTCACTGGCCTCGAGGAAATCTATTATCTCGCAGCTTTGCGACGTCGAGGACTTCGATACGATCGCCACCACTCGAAGCAATAAGGAGTTGGGTGTTGCCTTTGTGCCAGCGCATGTCCCGCGGGCCTTCGCCAGTAGGAATTGTTTTTATGACTTCGAATTTTTTCCGTCAATGACCGTTACGGTATTATCTATTTTATTGTTAACAAAAATATGACCCGTTCCGTCGGCAAAAACTGGAACCGCCAGTAAAACAAAAATCCAAGCACTCGATGCCAGACCCAAAAACATGCGTTCCATTTCAAAAAAGATCCTCGTATCAACATCAACTGTTTGGAGGTTCTGTCAGCAAAAAGTTAGTGTCTAATTCTCTTTAGTTATAGACACAAAAGCATCATGAAGGTTATTGGAACCCGTTTGCTGCACCAGTTTTTCTGGTTCACCAGCTGTGAGTATTTGGCCTTTATGGAGTATGATCACGCGATCCGCTTGTTCAGCTTCGTCCACTAAATGGCTCGCCCACAGAATTGCCATTTGACGCTCCCGCTTGAGCTGGAGAACGTACGAGAGTAAGTCTCGCCGACTACTCGGATCGAGGCCAACGGTTGGTTCGTCCATTATCAGAAATTGTGGCCGATGTAGCAATGCGCGTGCCAGTTCAATTCGTCTCCGCTGGCCTCCGCTCAGGGTGCGCGCTCGATCATTAAAGCGGTCTGTCAGTTTTAATTTTCCTAACTCCTCATCAATACGCAAGCGCGCTTCGGTTCTGTTCAACCCGTGAAGACTCGCATGGAAACGCAAGTTATCTGTCACGCTAAGATCAAGGTCGAGCGTAGGTTGCTGAAATACGACACCAATTCCGGCAAGTGCAGGAACAGGATTATTACGGATGTCAATGCCTCCGATATGAATTTCTCCAGCATCGGGCGTGAATAGGCCGGTTAGGAGTTGAAACAGGGTTGTTTTGCCAGCGCCGTTTGGTCCGAGGAGTACAACAAATTCTCCAGGCTGAATTGTAATATCCACGGCATCGAGTGCTTTGCGTGCGCCGTAAGATTTAACCACTCCTGTGGCATTCAATACTGGACCCGAGTTGGAATTATTATTGTTGTTCACTTTGTTCAATGTGCCGTCCTAACTTGTTTCGTTAAAATTCCCTGTTCAAGCGGTTCCATCATTTTCATTTCTGATGTCTGATTGGGGAGTGGCCATACCGTGCAGCAAGGATTCATGCTGCGATAATAGCTTGTGACGAAAACGGTCGATCGCCGGGTCTTCGATTTCTCTGGGGCGTGCCAAGTCGACCGATTTCTCGAGTATAACCTGTGACGGGCCGCGAGACAAAAACACTATTCGGTCGGATAAATAAATTGCTTCGCGTAGGTCATGAGTCACAAAAATGATTGTAGTAGGTCGTGTTTGCCATAGCTCAAGCAACAATTGACGCAATATATTCCCAACAGGTTGATCCAGTGACACAAACGGTTCATCGAGCAAAAGTAATTGTGGCTCGGTTGCGAAAGCGCGTGCAAGGGAAACCCGTCTCTGCATTCCACTCGAAAGTCGGTTGGGAAACTCATTAAATGAGTCGGCAAGTTCCATTCGTTCTAGTAATTGCTCGGCCCTTCCATTCGCTGCGGTCGTTTCATCAAGCACGACGCGAACATTTTCGCGCACTGTCATCCACGGTAAAAGACGTGGTGTCTGAAACATGTAGGAGACACGAATCGAGTCCAGTGTTTGACCGGTTTTTGGGATAACAGCTCCACTGGCATCTCCATCTATTCCGGCGACGATATTTAAGAGAGTTGTCTTGCCACAGCCAGAGGGTCCGACAATGCAAAGAAACTCACCATCTGAAACGGACAGCTTTAGGTTTTTGATGGCAACTCGAACATCTCCACCCGAACTCGTCGGGTAGGCCTTGCGGTCGATTCGAATGTCTAGTGCCGCGGAGCTCATTTGCGCCACCGCGTTGCATAACGGTCGATCGGGCCAATAAATGCCAACTCTACCGCTATCATGACAATTACGAATGCAAGCGTATAGGCAAGAATGCTGGCAATATCGAAAAGCTGAAAAAATACGCTAAGTTGAAATCCGATACCGTTGCTGCGTCCGAGTAATTCTACCACGAGTACGATTTTCCAAATCAAAGCGATACCGGAACGAGCCGCAATCATGATGTATGGATATAATTGTGGTAGGAAAAATTTAAAAAACGTTTTCCGGTGGCCGACTCTGAACACTTGCGCGACCTGCAAGAGATCGCGGTCTACAGCGCGCGTTCCCTCACGTAGCGTGACTACAACATTAGGAATTTTATTGAGGGAGACGGCAGTGATTGCGGCGACTTCGGTTAAGCCGAACCAGACGTAGCAAAGGATTATCGTGACTAATGCCGGTATATTTAAGAATAAGATCAGCCATCCGTCCAGCAGGATGTCGAGACGCTTTCTTAAACCCATTAAGATGCCAATAACAGTGCCGGTAACCATAGCCAATACGAACGCTGCTATCACCCGACATAAAGTAATTCCAAGGTCAAAAAGCAGACTGCCATTGATCAAATGATCGTAAAAGACAATAGCCACAGCCCACGGATCAGGGAGTACGCGGCTCTGGGCGAAAAACGCACTGATCGCCCATAGTAACAGTAGTAGAATAAACGAAATTACACGCAGCCAAGCTGTGTTTATTCCAGTGCGTGGTACGGATTCAACTAGGTTCAATAGGCTTCTCCGCCCCACAAAGTACCGGGTGCGAGTTCTATGTTCCGTCCAACCAGCGCTCGACCACCGTGCTCAGCAACAATGCGGAATGCAGCACGGATAGCCTCTTCTTGCTCGTGTCCATATGTCTGAGGAACACCTTCCCGGTATCCATTGCGAAGTGCTGCCAATGTGGCATCATCTTTAGCCCTGGTAAGTGGCCTCAAGCGTTCCCATTCTTCGTCTGACTCGATCATGATCGCTCGAGCATCCGCCGATGCTTTGAAAAACGCCGTAACAGCTTCGACGTTTTTCTCAGCCCAGGATTCGCTGAAAACATATCCAATTAATGGCAATCGCCCGGGAACCCCAAGTGCTGGTAACAGGTCCTGCACCTTAATAAGCTCAGTCATACCGGCTGCCCGCAGACGGGCCGTGTAATTCCAGTAATTCAACACTGCATCAAACTCACCTTGCTTGAATTTTTCGTTCAGCAGTGGCGGTGCCGCGTAGGCCGGTCTTGTTATTTTGCCGAGGTCTTCGCCGATCGTTTTAAATGAGTACGCGCGGAGTAAAAGCCAACTCTTATCGATTGGGCTGCCGGCGACGCCAATTACTTTTCCTCGCAGGTCCTCGAGGCGTTCAATCCCACTGTTTGGATGGACCATAACGGAGCCAGCTGCTTCGGAATAAGGCACGAAGGTAAAATCAGCTCCAGCATGGCGCTGTCGTGAAGTCCAAATCCAGTCAGTAACTATCATGTCCACATCGCCCGCGTTTAGCGCAATAGAGGTAGCGTCTTTGTTGGCAAGACCGACTACGTCAAGGACTAATCCTGAACGTTTGTCCAATTCGTGGTGTTTTATTACATTTAATTCCCAATTGACTGTGCCAAATTTTAAAACGGCGAGACGAATACTTAGGGGATTTTGCGTCGTACCATGAGCCGGAACCGCGCTATAAATTGCCGCCGTTATAGCCGCCACTGCGATAATGGAAAATTTACGACGGGTTGATAAAGGATTTATCATTTGCTCAGGTCGCTCTACATGCAAGGTCTGGAAGAGTGGATAATTGGACCGGATTGGTAAGTTTTCAAGTTTGCCCGTGTCTCTTATATAGAAGCGCTTAGGGCAGGAAAAGACTGCTCAGGATATTGAAGGCAAGACAATGTGCCGTGAAAGAGCTAAAAGACGTAGCTTTAAGAGATAAATACGGCATGAATTCAATCCAAGCTTGCTTTAGCGTCGGTGCAGTTGTTCACCATGTATTGTTCGACTATCGAGGCGTGGTATTTGATGTGGATGGCTGCTTCTCGGGCACTGAGGAGTGGTATAATCAGGTGGCGAAAAGCCGGCCTCCAAAAGACAAACCTTGGTACCACTTGTTAGTCGATGGTGCATCTCATACCACCTATGTTGCCGAGCGCCACCTTGAGGCCGATTCCGACAATAGACCGGTCAGGCATGTGTTGATTGGAGCTATGTTTGAGCGTTTTGAGAATGGAATTTATGTCCCAAAAATCGTGACTAACTGAGGCACACGCGACAGATATAGTGTGATGGTTTTAGTGTCTAACGGTTTGCGGGATTTTTGGGGAACTCTTTTCCATCACGATACCTTAACACTGGGCTAATTGAGGCCGCAATATCTTGACCGTCGAGTCCCGCGATTCCGCCAGAATGAGCACGTCCCAGGACGGATCGACCACGTATCTGTCGACCGGGGCACTGGTGACGCGTCTGGTGCGCGGCTATGTGCGTCCCTATCGACTTACATTAGGTGGGGCAATTTTGTGCATGGTTGTGGCTGCTGCCTCACAGCCTCTGCTCGCTTGGTTGATGGAGCCGGTGGTAAGAGACGTCTTCATAAATCGCGATCAGACTATGTTGGTGCTAGTGCCGCTCGCAATCATGGGCATTATGGTGATTGGTGGTGCCGCCAATTTCGGGCAGTCAGTGTTAATGAATTGGGTAGGCCTGCGTATTGTTGCTGACCTACAACGTCGTGCATTCTCTCATTTAATCCATCTTGATCTCGCCTTTTTCAAGCGCAACCCAACCGGCAACTTAATTGCCCATTTGACCAGCGATGCGTACCTGATTAGGCAGGCAGCTTCAAGTACGCTGACTAGTTTGGTTAAGGATTTACTTACGGTGTCTTTACTGGTCGCACTTATGTTTTATGAAAATTGGCGCTTAGCATTGGTAGTTTTCTTGGTATTCCCCATGGCAGCTTGGCCGATTAGTAGTCTTGGCAAGCGAATGCGAAAAGTTATCACTATTACGCAGGGCGAGGTCGGTTCGTTCACAACGTTGTTGACTGAAACGTTTCAGGGTGTGCGACATGTCAAGGCTTATGGAATGGAGATACACGAAAGCACGCGTGCAGAGCGCATGATTGAGAGACTGTTTGCTCTGTACATGAAAGCCACCCGAACGCGGGCTATGACTACGCCGATGATGGAGGGACTTGGCGGGATCGCTATTGCCATAGTGATTTGGTATGGGGGAAGCCAAGTCATAGCGGGAGAGTCCGAACCAGGCGCATTCTTTGCTTTATTTACCGCTTTGTTGTTGGCTTACCGACCGATAAGAAGTATCGCCAATCTTAATACTGCACTGCAGGAAGGTTTGGCGGCTGCTCAACGAGTCTTTGCGGTTCTTGATCAAAGGAGCGATATCGTAGAGAAAAAGAATGCTCGTAGTTTGTCGGTGAATGGCGGGGGCATTAAATTTAACGCAGTAAAATTTAGTTACATAGATGAGATCCCGGCTCTGGGGGGTATCACCATGGAAGTGTCAGCCGGCCAAACGGTCGCTCTAGTTGGTCCGTCCGGGGCCGGTAAGTCGACAATACTTAACCTGATTCCTCGCTTTTATGACGTCGATTCCGGAAGTGTTGAGGTCGACGGCCAAGATGTTCGTTCACTAACCTTGTCGTCTCTTCGTAGCGCAATCGCACTGGTTAGCCAGGACGTGGCTTTATTTGATGACACTGTTCGGGCCAATATTTCATATGGCCGACCTGACGCTGAGATAAATGAGATTATTTCGGCGGCGAATTCTGCGGCAGCACATGACTTCATCACCTCTTTACCGGATGGCTATGACACCTTAGTGGGTGAGCGTGGTGCGAAGTTATCTGGAGGGGAGCGCCAACGTATCGCAATTGCGCGGGCTTTGCTTAAAAATGCGCCGATCCTACTGTTGGACGAGGCGACGGCGGCTCTAGATGCCGAGTCCGAACGTGAAGTACAAACTGCATTGACGATGCTGAAACGAGACCGTACCACTTTAGTGATTGCCCATCGCTTGGCTACAGTTCGCGATGCTGATCGGATTTATGTTTTCGACAAGGGACGTGTGGTTGAGCAGGGTTCGCACGCTGAATTGTTGTCCGTAGAGGGCCTGTATAGTCGATTATATGCCCTGCAATTTGTGGACCAGGTGGCACCGACTAATGCTGAGATATCCGACGAAATCGATGAAGCAATCTCCTTGGCACGAGTGTAAAAGTGGATCAGTTAGTTCGTTCGGATTTGTCTTCTAGTATTTTAATGCCTTGATGCTGAATCTTTATCGGGCAGCGACAATAGCAGCCGGACCTCTAGCGGGTGTAGCGCTTCGGCGCCGTGCATCCCGGGGCAAGGAGGACCTGTCCCGTCTGGGTGAGCGTTTTGGCCGGACGTCAGCCTCGCGACCTCCTGGTGCACTAGTATGGATTCATGCTGCGAGCGTTGGTGAGTCCCTATCAGTTTTGCCTTTGGTGGAGCGAATGCTGAACGCCCTCCCAAGGGGGCACGTTTTGTTGACGACCGGAACTCTGAGTTCCGCCCGATTGTTAAAGGAGCGACTGCCAGAACGTGCTTTTCATCAATTTGTCCCTATTGACCGACCTGACGCTGTGTGCCGCTTCCTTGATCATTGGCAGCCGGAATTGGCGATTTGGGTAGAATCCGAGCTATGGCCAAATTTGCTGCGGGATACCCAACTTCGCCAAATCCCCACCGTGTTAGTGCAAGGTCGGATGTCAGCTAAGTCGTACCGCTATTGGCGTTGGGCGCGCGGTTTGATTGCGCCTCTTTTAGCGGGATTTGATCAGGTCTTGGTGCAAACTCAGGCTGATGCCAGTCGGTTTCGTGATCTCGGTGCGGTCCAACCGATGGTTACTGGAACGCTAAAGTATGCTGC